>Ga0315315_10004838_pt1 | contig 12432 bp, 22 predicted proteins | sample M140m3416metaG_FD_203699 | JGI IMG/M metagenome (GOLD analysis project Ga0315315, IMG submission 203699) | Ammonia-oxidizing marine archaeal communities from Monterey Bay, California, United States - M1 40m 3416 | ecosystem: Environmental > Aquatic > Marine > Intertidal zone | place: USA...
AGAAGAGGTTTCTGCTTTAATGTATTTCTTAGATGAGGGTATCATAGAGGTATCAGTAGAGATGAGACACGACTTAGCTGAAGAATTCAATCTTGACCCATACCTTGGTTATTAAAAAACTAATTTAATAAAAATAATTTAAGGTCTTAGGACCTTATTTTTTTGCCTACATATTTATATACAAACATATATTATGACAATAAAAAAAGGTGATACAGGCCAAGATGTAAAAGAGATACAAGAAGCTTTAGGTATTTTAGCTGATGGTATTTTTGGTCCTGGTACAGAAAAATCAGTTAGAAACTTCCAAACAAAAAATGGTTTAGTAGCTGACGGTATTGTAGGTAAAAAAACTTTACTTAAATTATTCTTAGATATTGACACAGATAGAAATGGTTTTGATGATTCTGGTGATACAGATAATAAATTAAATTATTTAGGTGACTATACAACTGAAGACGGTCTTCAGATTGATAGAGCCTATTTAGACTCAGATGAGTATGTAAAAGATTATGGTCAACTCGAACCATTAAATTTCTTTATACATCACACTGCTGGTTGGAACAACCCATATAACACAATAAACCATTGGAACAAAGACAAAAGAGGACGTGTGGCAACACAATACTGCATCGGTGGGACAAGTGTTAAGATTGGAAAGTATGGTGACGACAAATACAATGGGCAAGTGGTAGAGTGTTTCCCAAACAACTACATTGGATGGCATTTAGGTAAAGTTGGAAATTTCAACATGTCTAAATACTCTTCAGCGGTAGAAATTAATAATTTTGGTTACGTAACCAAAAAAGATGGTAAGTATTACAATTATGTTAATGGAGAAGTTCCAGCAAGTATGGTTTGTGATTTAGGTTATAAGTTTAAAGGTTATCAATATTGGCACGCTTATACACCAGAACAAATCGAAAGTTTAGGTCTTCTTATTAAACATATACAAAGAATATACCCTAGTATTGACATGTCAGCTGGGTTACCACAGTTATTAAAAGATGGGGTTCATCCTAAAGATGCTTTTGAATTTAATAGTGATGCTTACTACGGAAAAATAAAAGGTTTGTGGACACATACTAACGTTAGAAAAGACAAGTTTGATTGTTTTCCACAAGTTGAATTAGTAGAATTACTAAAAAACCTATAGAAACTATTGAGTATTTGTCTTATGAACTTATGATTAGAATATGAAAAGGCTAGACAAAGCAAAAGATTTTATAGAGTATATTTCGAAGAAGATGGAAAGGGATGATTTACACTTACTGTATAGAATAAATAATATCACTAAAGAGAGGATAGAGTTATTCTATGATTTTGTATACTCACTTAATGAATTAGTTATAACAACTTATTTAGGTGATGAAATTACAACCAAAGAAGATAGAGATAAACACTTTAAGTGGTGTTGGGAAAAAGTTATTGATGCTTTTAAGAAAGAGGGTATTTATTTTATCACTGTCACTGAATTATATAATTACTTTATAACCTTCTTCCAAGAGTCTTTTTACGAAGAAAAATATAAAACAACTAGAAAGTCAAATAAGTTAAAATCTTTTTGGACTGACTTATTTTCTTTCAACAAAGTCAAAACAATGTCTGAATATGAGAGTTTATTAGAACTTTACAAAATTTTTAATAGAAGTTTTATGGTAAATTAATCTATAAAACCTTTATTTTTGTAAAAAAACACATATTCTTATTTAAAAAGTTTTATGAATATAAAAACATTAGAATTAGTTAGAGCGGAGATTATAAACAAAAAGTTAAAATCTGAATCTAACTTAGAATATATTTTAATGAATGAAAACATAAATCCAGAAGAAAAAGTTTCTAAACTCATGGTTGAGTTAGATAAATTAAAAGATTCCTCCCTAAGTTTAAGTTATTGGGAAGATTTTATTAGTAATAATATAATAATACCTCAAGAAGGTACAACAAAAACAAAAAAAGATGAACAAAGTAACTGAATTTGAAAGATTATTAGAGTCGTTTAAAGAAGACTACGTAAAATTTACAGAAAAAGGTAATAAAGCTGCAGCAACTAGAGCTAGAAAAGCTTTACAAGAAATCAGAAACCTAGCTAAAGATACTAGAGACGAAATTAGTAATAGTAAAAGAGAAATGGTATCGTAATATGTCAGAATTTATATTCAATAAAGTGTTTTTAATGATATTCTTGATGTGTATCTTGAACTGTCTTAACCACACTTTTAATATGATTAGAAGACTAAGAGAAGAAATCCCTAGTAGGTATATTCTAGATACAACAGATAAATTTTTACTAGGTATTTCAATCTCTTATATAATAACAACAATATTCACAGGAATTATACTATGACAACTATACAAAATAGATTGGATAAATTAAAACCTTATTTTAAAGGTTTAAAATTAGCTGAAAAATATAGAGTGGTAGAAGTAAATCTAAGAAGTACTTGGATTGTACAAGAAAACAACACCATAGAGGTCCAACAAAAGAGAAACGATAATACTAATACGATGTATAGTATGTTTTATTCTGAGACAAAATCATTTGATGATATATTAGATTATATTGAAAACGATGTGGTTAACCATAACCTAGAAATCGAAGAAAAAGAAAGATTATTAAGGTCAAAAGTTGAGGAATTAAAAAGAGTTTTTGAAAATAAAGACTTAGATGAACTTAATAAACTTAAGTTTACCACTGAAGAGAATTCATTGAAATTGGGTTCTAATAATAAAAAAGAAAAAGAAAAACACAATGGGTCTACCAAAGAATTATCAACAGAAGGTCAATCTTCCTAAAAGGATTAAAGCACTTAACAATTTAACTTTTTATACTTTTAAGTATAAACTAACATTAGATGAAGAATTTATGAAAAAAATATATGAAGAGTTAGATAATAATGTTGCTGAAACAATGGAAGAGTTTATCGGTTCTATCACAATATCCAAAAACGGTGATACTTTCGGTGAAAAAAGATTTTCAGCGGTTAATTCAGTTAAAGCAACCCAAAAATGGGATGAATGGATGACAAAAGCTATGGATATGGAAATCATATCAGATTATGAAGCTATAGAGGTAACCCAAAGAACCTTTGAGGAGGAACTAGAATCTAAAAAATTATTAGATATACTAAAAATTAAAGAAAATTCTTAAAAAAAATAGAGGTTTTAACCTCTTTTTTTTTGCTTTAAACTTTATTATAAATAATTTTTAGTTTAGAATTAAATAAAACAAATAAATTATGAATACAATACTTTTTATATTAATAGCTTATGGGTTCTCCAACATAGTTGTATACGGCTCAATATTCGAAGGGTTAAGAGAATTCTTTAAAAAAATAAACCCAAGTTTTCTAGGTGATTTATTTTCTTGTATGATGTGTTTCCCAACATGGGTTGGTTTTCTATTATCCATAATATATTTCTCACCTACAATGAGTTATGGTCTACAAGAAATTAATTTCTTTAATCTATTTATTATAGAAGCTAAATACAGTTCAATATTTTTTGATGGTGTGTTAGCTTCAGCAACAACTTGGTTTATACACACAACCCAAGAAATGATGGAAAGAGCTTTTAATTAATTAATTAAAAATGGATAGAAAAGATTGGGAACTAGAACAAGAAAAAAGAAAAATCATACAAGAAGAAATGGTGACAGAGATGAAAAAAAATAAGTTCATTAATGATATTAAAAATGGTTTAGGTGAAAGAATTAAAAAAGAACCTAATACTGTATTTAAAAAACCTTCTTTATTAGATAAAATTAAAAAACTATTCGGATGGAGTTAAAAAACTTTATAGATTTCGCGTACTCAATGACTAATATGGATGAAGTTAAATCAGGTAAATTTATACTACCAAAAGAGATTGTTTTTAAATTAAATAAAAGAGTTATCGGTAACTTACATAAAGAAATAAAAAACGAAAAAAAAGAATTTAATTATGAAAACTTAGACCAAGATTTCGATGTAGATATTTTTGGTATAAATTTTAAATTCAAATCCAATGATTAACACTTTAGAAAACCACCCACAACATTTAAAAAATTTAAATTTAATTTGTGGTATCGATGAGGTTGGTAGGGGTTGTTTGGCCGGACCAGTTTACGCTTCAGCAGTTATTTTACCAAAAAATTTTACTTCTGAAATTATTAAAGATTCTAAAAAATTATCTGAAAAGAAAAGATTATTAGCTTTTGATGAGATAAAACAGAATGCATTATATTGGTCTTTTGGTTTCGTAACCCCAAAAGAGATAGACGAAATTAACATCCAAAAAGCTACACATCTAGCCATGCATAAAGCAATTAATAGTTTAGGTGTAATACCCGAACATTTACTAGTTGACGGTAATACATTTGAAAATTACAAACAAATACCCCACACATGTATAACTAAAGGTGATAATAAATTCCTATCAATAGCTGCAGCATCAATAGTGGCTAAGGTTATTAGGGATAAATACATGATAGAAATACATAACAATTACCCTAATTATAAATGGGATAGTAATAAAGGTTATGGTTCCAAATATCACATAGATAGTATAATCTCAAATGGTATAACACCACACCATCGGAATACATTTTTAAAAAAAATTTTAAGTTAATCACACCCTAAAACATATTTATAGGTAAACACCCAAAATGGAAGATTTACTTGAATATGTAGAACGAGTAGGACAAGAATTAATATCCAAAGGTTTCTCTGAAGACTTACTAACTGAAATAACTAAAATAGCTGTAGATAATTGGATGTCCAATGGTGACCCAACTTTAAATGATGAGCAAATGACGAAAGCTATAGCTTTATATATGACAAATAAAGGGTTTAATTTTAATTAACGACTACTACTACGATATAATCTATTATACCCAATACCAGTTTGTTCATGTATTTTTTTATACCACTCTTTTTTATATGGTTTTTCTATACCTCCAAAAAATACTAAGTTATCTATTTTATTATCAAAACAAAAAGTTCTAATCTTATTGTAAAATCTAATCGCCTCATCCTTATTTTTACAAGTAATCAAATGTAGACTTTCACCTTCGATAATAACTTTATTATTTAAAATTAATATTTGTTTAGTGTTTTTATCAGATAGTTTCGTGGTTATAACATGTTTAATAATTTCCATAGCGTTTAGTTTCCTATTAGCACCACTTACACTGAAATGTTCCTCAACTTTATAGTCAGAACGACCCAATACAACCCAATCAGGGTCCTCCATAAACTCTTCTAATAGTTTACCATAGTTATCCCTTACGATAATACTTTTATCACCTACAGACCTCTTTTTAAGAAGTAATACGTGATAATCCACTTCAGTTAAAACTTTATCCTTATAAACACATTTTTTTTGAAAATGTACTTTTTTATTATTTATATTAGTGAATCTATATAAAGCGTCATGTTCCCTAGTATATGTGTATAGGGTTTTAACCTTTTTATTGTTTTCTATTAATATTATTTGATACATTGTTTATTTTTTAATATATACATACATTTACAATAAATGTCCACACTATTATAATTAAGTTATGAAAGATTATTACAATATTTTAGGGTTAAATGTTAATGCTAGTGATGAAGAAGTTAAAAAGGCTTATAGAAAACTATCAAAAAAATACCACCCAGACCTAAACCCTAATAATAAAGATGCTGAAACAAAGTTTAAAAACATATCAGAAGCTTACGCCATATTAACAGGTAAACAAAAACCCAAACAAGAGACAAACATGGGTGGGAACCCATTTAGTGGTTTTGGTGGATTTGGTGGGAACCCTTTTAGTAAGTCTACTAGACCCTTGAAAGTTAAAATAATGACCGACTTAGAGGAGATATTCAACGGTTCAACAAAGGAGGTGCAATATAAAGTTAAAGAATCCTGTTTTAAATGTGATGGGCAGGGTGGGCACAACCCTCAAACATGTAACCAATGTGGTGGTAGAGGTCACATCCAACAAGGACATTTTATGTTTATGTGTAATAATTGTAATGGAATGGGTAGTATATATAGAACAACTTGTTATACTTGCCAAGGAGAGGGTTCTATTTTAACAAACAAAAAAGTCACAATTAAGATACCTAAAGGTGTCACCGATGGTACAGTTATAAGATACCCAAATATAGGTAATTTTTATAAAGGTAAAAATGGGGATGTTTATTTTTATATAGAGGTTAAACCACATAAAACATTCCAAATGGATGGGTTAAATTTAAAAAGAGATTTGGAGGTACCGATAATAGATATATTATTAGGTTCTGAAAAGGAATTTGAAACCCTATCGGGACTAGTTAAAATAAAAATACCCAAGTTATCTGATTTAGATAAAACATTTAGGTTAAAAGGTAAGGGTTTTCATGACGAACAAACAAACATTGTTGGTGATATGTATGTTAAACTAAGACCATTAGTACCAAAACAGTTAACACCACAGGAAGAAACTAAACTAAAAGATTTAAAATCACAACCAAATTTTAAAGTTTAAATCATATTTATATAATATGAAAAAGAAAGAATTATTAAAGGAGGTTATGGGTGTACCCAAGGTATTAAACCCATGGATAAAGTCTTTTACGAAGGTAATCATGAATAATTTAAAGAAACAAGATAATTGGCATGATGAGGGCCCTGTGAACTATAAGAATTCAGAAGGTGAGATGGTTGAAGATACCGCTTTAAGAATGGTAGATTTAGAGATACCAGGTAAAGAAGTTATGGAAGAAATGATGACCTTAAATGGTTTTAGTAATATGAAAGAATTTTTAAGTTCAGAAATGTTTAAAAATTTACCTTTATGGAGACCCGATATAAAATATACTATCATTGGTGTACCAGAAGAATTATACAATTTAGAATCACTTGGTGGTCGAACACAAGCTTCTATTGGTGCTGAAGCAAACCAACAGTTTAGTAAATTGGGGAAAGGTAGAGTCTACCCTAATGTGGTCCTAAAACTAGAAACTATGGTCAATAAAGAAGACCCTTTAAATAATTTCGAAAAAGAAATCCAGCCCACCATAGCACACGAATTATTACACGTATTCCAACAAATAAAACAATTAGAAAAAGGTAAACCTTCCCACTTTGGTAAAGAAATGACCTTAAACTCTATACTACAAGTACCACTAGTAAGTGATTTACAAATACATTGGTGGGATTACTTTTTAAATTTAGTTTATCTACACTTATCTTTTGAAGTTAATGCTAGAGTAAGTCAAATTTATTACCAATTAAAAGACAGAGATATTAAAACAACTGAAGACTTCCTTAAAGAAGTTAAAAAAACTAGTGTATGGAACCAAATGACGAGATTGGAGGATTTCGATGCCGATTCTTTCATAAAGGCTTTCAAATTACCAAACTCAACTGACAACCCATTTGAAATGATGGAGGATTTATTTAAGAAAGCTGAATTAGCTAAAAAAGGTGTTAATATTAAAAGTGAAGAAGAAGCTTTGAAATCACTAATGGGGTTATGGTCAGATAGTTTAATGATAGGTAATAAAGGTATGAAACAATTAGGACTTGATATAACTATGGATGATTTACCAGAATCGGTTAAAGAAACCCCATCAAAGTTCTTTAAGTTCTTTGAAAAAAGGTTTCACAAAAAAGCTAAAAAATGGAAGAAAAAACTTTATAGAATAGCATCTTTATTACAACAAGATAGAGAACAAGCTTTACAAAAGGACAAAAAATAAGTAATATTACCCAATAACTTAAATAAAAAAACAAAATAAAATGGTTAAAGAAGGAAATACAGTAAAAGTACATTATACTGGTAAATTTGAGGATGACAAAGTTTTTGATACATCCAAAGAAAGAGAACCAATCTCTTTTAAAGTTGGAGCGGGTATGATGATACCTGGTTTCGAGAATGGTGTTGTAGGTTTAGCGGAAGGTGAATCTAAAACACTTAAAATTACACCAGAAGAAGGTTATGGACAAAGAAACAACGATTTGATTAATGAGATTCCGTTGGAAAAATTACCAGAAGGTGTTGTTAAAGGTGCTTTATTACAGGCACAAACAGAACAAGGACCAATGAACGTTGTCGTTTCTGAAGTAAAAGAAACTACAGCTATGATTGATGCAAATCATCCTTTAGCTGGTAAAAATTTAGTTTTTGATATCGAACTAGTTGAGATTGTAGAATAAAAATTTTTAGTTAGTACTAATTTAGAGATACCCAATAGATATTTATCGTTGGGTATTTTTATTTGTATTAATATGAAAAACATATACTATAGTGATGAGTTAGAGTGTTACATACTACAACAAGAAGAGTTGGGTAATAATAGATATGTTGGTTTAGTTATATTAATAGTAAAAGATTTGTCGAAAAATGAGGTGATAGATAAATTATTAGACAAAATAAATGAAAAGCACCAATACTCAGAATACTACAAAAAAATATTAGACTCAATAATTAGTAAAGAATAATTGTTGACAAATTTATAAAATACGTTATATTTATTTATGTAACTTAGGTACAAAACTGATTCACCAAATGGGAATCACTAATAAAATAACAAAAACATAAATTTTAGAATTATGACATTATTTAGAGAAATAGACAATAGTCTAACAAGACAATTACACACACCTTTTGACATTCTTGTCAGAAATTTTTTCGATTCGGAAACACCGTTTCACCCACTAGAATCAATCAAGTTAAAACATCCAGTTGACGTTTATGAAAACGATGAAGGTCTTCATTTAGAAGTTGCTTGTGTTGGTTTAGAAAAAGACGAAGTTCAAATTAACATCGATAGAGGTGTTTTGAAAATAGTTTACAACAAATCAGAAGAAGAAGATAATAAAGAAGATAAATACTATTATAAGGGTATTGCTAAAAGGTCCTTTAACTTTGGTTATAAAGTAGCAAACAGATTTAACTTATCAAAGGTTGAAGCTAAGATGGAGAATGGTTTATTAATGATAAACATCCCCCACTCAGTAACAGTAACAAAAAGTAAATCAATTACAATAAATTAAAATAAATTTGTACCTAAAAACATTAAAAAGTCTAATGGCGTTTTGCCATTAGACTTTTTTCTTTTATATTTGTTGTATGAAACAAAAAGCTATTAGATTAAGTGATATGATGAGGTGGTGGAGCCACAATGGTAACTTTAACACCGACTTATATATTAGAATATGTGAAGCAAAATCCAAGAAGTAATGGATGAAGTAATTTTAGTTATAATTTTCTTAATCTTAGGTTATTCAATAAATAAATTAGATGATTATTGGCCTAATAAAGAATAAAGAATAAAATTTTTTAAATTAATTTCGTTTAGCGTATTGACAAACGACAATTTCTTTACTATAATTGATGAACGTTAAAAAAGAAAAAAATAATAATTATGTCAAATTTAATGGAAGCTTTACAAACAGAGGACACAACTACTACTAATGGTATGACGACAAACTCATCATCATTAAATAATTGTGTTAACTTGTTTTTCTCCATCGGAGCGATGAGAGGTAAGAGTAAAGATAGAGTAATTTCTATTTTTTCCAAGGCTTTCAATGAAGATGCTAGAACCGCGATGAGAATTTTATTCTGGTCTAGAGATGTAAGGTTTGGAGCTGGTGAAAGACAAATCTTTAGAGATGTGTTATCTTACCTAGTAAAAAACCATACTGAAGCGGTTAAAGCTAACCTTGACTTAATTCCAGAGTACGGAAGATGGGATGATGTTCATGGACTAATCGGAACTGATTTAGAAAATGACGCTATCTCACTTCTTGTACATGGTTTAAAAGAAGCTAACGGTTTAACAGCTAAATGGATGCCTCGTAAAGGTTTAGTATTTAATAAAGTACGAAAACATTTAAAAGTCACCCCAAAAGAGTTGAGAAAACTAATAGTTTCATTATCAAACACAGTTGAACAAAAAATGTGTTCAGGTAAGTGGGGAGAAATCGAATATCACAAATCACCATCTTTGGCTATGTCTAGATATAGCAAAGCTTTTGGTAGGAATGATTATGATAGATTCACTGAATTTATAGAAAACCTAAAAAAGGGTAAAACCACAGTTAACGCTGGAGCTTTATACCCTTATGATATAACTAAAAATGTGTCTCATGGGGACGCTGATTTAGCTAGTGAACAATGGAAAGCTTTACCTAATTGGATGGAGGGTTCAGATGAACTAATCCTACCTATGGTCGATGTTTCTGGTTCTATGAGCTGTTCCGCAGGTAACAATAAAAATTTATCTTGTATGGACGTAGCTGTATCATTAGGTTTATATATTTCAGAAAGAAACGAGGGAGCTTTTAAGGATATGTTTATGACATTTTCTTCAGCACCCCAAATCCAAACACTATTGGGTTCATTGAAAGATAGGGTGTTACAATTAAGTAGAGCTGAGTGGGGTTTCACTACCAACATAGAAGCTGCCTTTGAAACAATCTTAAACCAAGCTGTTAAATTTAATATACCACAAAATGAAATGCCAACCAAGGTATTAATTTTATCGGATATGCAATTCAACAGTGCGACTAAAGATAATGATATTAACCCTAGTGTTATGGCTATGATTGATGAAATGTATACTGAAGCTGGTTATACCAGACCTGGTATTATATTTTGGAATATCAATAGTTATGGGGATGACTTCCCCGCTAAGTTTGATGACATGGGTACCGCTTTAATTAGTGGTTTTAGCCCAAGTATAATGAAGTCAGTGATTTCAAATCCTAATAGTTTAACACCTATTAATATTATGAATGAAACTGTTAATTCAGAAAGATACGAATCGGTAACGATTTAAGTTCTTTGACATAAAAGTATTGTGGTATTAAGGAATAATTGCAGCAATTATCTTTAAAACTAAAAATAGAGAAAAGGCTTTGATAACCTTAAAGGTAGTGTTATCACTATCATATAAAAAGAGTCAAACGATTCTGTTACCACAAAACTTTTAGATATAAAACGAATGGATTCTGCAACCTATAACTTCAAAAATAGAAACGTAGAATAGAGGTTTTATCCCACCTTTACCCAAAATTTATAAAGGGGGTGACCATAGGCAAGTTTAAACGTAGGATATCCCTACACTTGAGGTCATAAAACACACCTCTTGGTTTTGTCTCAAGTAAAATAAAGACATTCAGTGGGGCTGAATTAACACTCTACCGTATCCACAGTGGTTACGAAAAATAAAAACTGAACACCATTCCGATATCAAAAAACTAAAGGGGTATTTTAATTAATATCCCTTTTTTTATTGTCTTTTCCAAAAATTGATATTATAATTAGGTATGAATTTGAGTTATAAAGTGAGAGGTCAAGACATTAGACTTGAACCAATCAATCAATTTGAAATGGACAATGGTAGTATCATAGCCATGTATCAAGGTTCAAGAGGAAAACATCCAGATATAGATTTTGTTGTAAAGTATAAATCAGAAAATACTAGATTAAGAACACCATCACACACCCATTGGATTATAGATTTAGTGATTAAAGGTGAAAAAGACAAAGGGTTAACTTTAGAGTTAGTTAAAGAATTTATTAACATCTACGATGAAGTAAAACCTTTTGAAACACAAGAAGAAAGAAACAACTACAAACTAAGATACACACCAAAACTATCACAACGTTTCGATAAGTTAAATTCAGAAACAGGGTTACCAGTTGAGATGTTATTAACCCTAGTTGAGTTGTTTGCTATTAACGAAAAGAGAAACGAAGGGGCCTTTATGTTTAGGAACATGTTAACCCTTTGTGAACAGTATTTAAATGGTGAAAAAGATTATTACCAATTAGTAGGAATTTCCAAAAGAGTATAATATTTATTTAATGAAAAAAAGTTGTAAAGAGTGTCCTTGGGTTATAAGAAATAATAATAATAATAACTTCATAGAACATTCAAAAAAATATAACAAAAAACATAATTGTCACATGGTACCCAAAGATAAGGTGAGTGGTGTTTGGGAATACGATGAAAGGTATCAGTGTTACAACAATAAAAAATATTTAAGTAAATGTGTAACGACCCAGAAGATATCATCTATGAAGCAACCAGTTTAGGTGTTAAAGAAGAAGTTTTTTTAGAACTAGATAAAATGAAACATAAAGAAAAATACAAATATTCTAGTCAATATGAAAAAATGGAAAAAGCTTTAAACAATGTTAAAAATAAATTAAAAAAATAAATTTGTTTTATTAGTCTTTTTTTATTATATTTGTTTTATATATTTAAATCAAATTACTATGAACCAAGATATTAATAAAATTAAGATTGAAAGTTTTAAAAACCGAGAAGTAAAAGCTAAAAATATTTTTCGGATTAAAAGAATAGATAAAGCGGAAGCTTATAGTTTTATTAAAGAATACCATTATCTAGCTGATGCTAAATTTTTCTCTAAGTTCGCTTATGGTTTATTCTTCTTGGAAGATAATGG
>Ga0315315_10004840_pt1 | contig 12431 bp, 15 predicted proteins | sample M140m3416metaG_FD_203699 | JGI IMG/M metagenome (GOLD analysis project Ga0315315, IMG submission 203699) | Ammonia-oxidizing marine archaeal communities from Monterey Bay, California, United States - M1 40m 3416 | ecosystem: Environmental > Aquatic > Marine > Intertidal zone | place: USA...
TAGTGTTTTAGCGTGGAGTGATAAGTCTGAATTATTATTTGCTATCGCAGTTATATTTGATGATATGGCAGCTGCATTTGCTACAGTAGCTTTTGTAGCGTTTATTTCTTTATTAGTAGACAGATCTTATACAGCTACTCAATATGCACTACTTGCTTCTATTGGCACTGCTGGAAGAACAACGCTTGCTTCTTCCTCAGGAGCACTTGTTGATTGGTTGAATGGAGATTGGGGATTATTTTTTATCTTAACAGCTTTAATGGTAATACCTTCTTTAATAATCTTATGGTCAATAAAAAGTAAATTAAAATTAAGTGAAAAATAATTTTTATAATAAACCAATTGAAAATGTATATTCAAAGCCATCTACAAAGTCTGAGGTTTCTACACAAATTTTATATGGTGAAAAATTTAAAATACTTTTCAAAAACAAAGGTTGGATTAAAATTAAAACTGGTTTTGATAAATATTTAGGTTTTATTAAAGACGGCTCTTTTATAACTTCATTTGAACCTTGTTATAAAATTTCTTCTACAAGAAGTTGGGTATATAAAAAAGTTAAATCTAATTTTGTAAAAACAAAAAAATATTTATATTTTTCAAGTATTATTCAAAATTTAGAAAATAAAAAAGATTATATTAAATTCGAAAAAAACAAATGGATAAAAAAAAAAGAATTAAAAAAATTAAATCACAATGAAAAAAATTACAAAAAAATTTTAAAGCTTTTTTTAAATACAAAATATTTATGGGGTGGCAAAAGTGTAGATGGTATTGATTGTTCTGCTCTTATTCAATTATTCTTCAAATATAATGGGAAATTTTTTCCTAGAGACACAAAAGATCAAATTAAATATTGCAAAAAAAAAATTAATAGAAATTTTAGGGATGGAGATATTATTTTTTGGAAAGGTCACGTTGGTCTTTGCCTGGATAGAAAAAGATTGATTCATGCTTATGGACCTAGAAAAAAAGTATTAATTATGCCAATAAAACAATCAATAGATTTAATTTTTAAAACAGCGAAACTAAAAGTTAAAAAAATCAGTAATATTAAAAATTATTAATTTCTACCAAAATCTGGTTTATCAATATCTTGTTTTAACTTAATTATTTTGGATCTTACTTTTTTAGTTTGAATAAGTTTTTTTAAGATTGACTTATTATTTTTTGAATTAATATCTTTTTTAAATGCAATTAAATTTTTAATAAATAAATTAATTGCTTTTGTAATATTATTTCTATTATTAAAAAAAATATCTCTCCACATTATTTCATTTGATGCTGCTATTCTTGAGAAATCTCTCAATCCACCTGCACTATATTTTATTAAATTGTAATTTTGTTTTTTTTCAAACTCTTGAGCTGATTTAACTAAATTATAAGCGATTAAGTGCGGTAAATGACTTGTTATAGAGAAAATTCTATCATGTTTTTCTGGTGTCATAACAACTGTTCTTGAACCAATTTTTTTCCAAAACTTATTTAAAGTATTCAACTGATTTTTTTTTGTATTTTTTTCTTTAATTAAAATACACCATCTATCATCAAACATATTAAACTTTCCATGTTCAGGTCCACTAACTTCAGAACCTGCTATAGGATGGCTCGGGACCCATGAAATTCCTTTTTTTAGAAATTTTTTAATAATTTTCGATGACTCAATTTTTGAAGAACCAATATCAGTTATTAAACAATTAGGTGAAATAAAATTATTTATTTGAAGAATAATATTCTTGTATTCACTCATTGGTGTGCAAAAAATAATTAGATCAGTATTTATTGCTCCTTCTTTTAGTGATTTTACAATTCTTCCAGGTAAATTAAGTTTTTTTATTTTTGAAATATTTTTTTTTGATTTTTCGTAAATAAATATTTTTTTAGCTATTTTCTTTCTATGTATGGATCTCAACAAAGAAGAGCCTAATAGTCCACATCCTATTATCAAAATACTTTTCATTTAATTAAACATTTCTTTTACTATACTCATAAATTTTAAATTTTCTTTAGATGATCCAATTGTTAATCTTAATTTATTCTTGATATTATAACCTGATTCAGTTGATCGTAAAATTATTCCTTTTTTTTTTAAATATTGATAAAAAAAATTTGCTGAATATTTACTCTTTTCAAAATTAAGTAGCAAAAAATTTGCAGATATAGCGTTTGAATAAATATAATAATTTTCAAGAAATTTTTTGATTTTTTTCGCATAAAACAAATTATGTTTAATTGATTTACTAATAAATTTTTTGTCCTTAAGTGACTCAGCTGCAACTAATTGAGCTATGCCATTTATATTAAAAGGTGGTTTAATTAAATTTAATGCATTAATTATTTTTTTTGATCCATATCCCCATCCTACTCTTAATGAAGCTAAACCATAGATTTTAGAAAATGTTCTAAGTATAAAAACATTTTCTTTGTTTTTAAATAAATCTAAACCTGACGAATACTCTGAATTTTTCATATATTCTGCATAGGCATCGTCAATTACTAGTAAAATATTTTTATTTAATTTTTTTCTAAGCTCTAATACTTCTTTTTTAGTCAAATAGGTTCCAGTTGGATTATTTGGATTTGCTATAAAAACAATTTTTGTTTTCTTAGTAACTTTTTTTAAGATATCTTTAATAGAAATTTTAAAATTAATTTCCTTTGCAAATACAACTTTTGCTCCAACGATTTTCGAGTAAATTCTATACATTAAAAAACTATATTCTGGTAAAACTACCTCATCATTAGGATTTAAAAATAGTTGACAAATCATCTGTATAATCTCATCAGAACCAGCACCACAAATAATTTTATCTGAATTACACTTATAAGTTTTTGATATGCATTTTCTTAAATTTTGAGACTTTCCGTCAGGATATTTATCTAAAACTAAGTTTTTATTTAATATCAATCTTTTAGCCTTTGGGCTCATACCTAAAGCAGACTCATTTGCTGATAATTTTATCACTTTTTTTAAGTTTTTAACTTTTGATTTGCCTGGTTTATAAGCCTCAATATTAAATTTTTTAAATTTTAGAGAAATCATTTTTTTAATTTATGAGCTCTTTATAGATAAAATTACAAATTTTTATAGAGAATAAGGGTATTTTTTAAAAAATTGACATAATAAATAAGTTCTAGTAAAAAAAATATGCGCTGATTTAACTGAATTGCGAGCGCTTAAAAAAAACCGCTAAAATAGTTTTTTTTCTCACAATTCAAATAAAGCTCAACTATGAATATTGAAAAAGACATAAAAACATTAATTGTAAAAAAACCACTTAGGTTAGACTGTGGTAAAACTATCAAAGATTTTCCAATAGCCTATGAAACTTATGGTTCACTTAATTCAAAAAAAGATAACGCAATATTAGTATTTCATGCATTAACAGGAGATCAGTTTGTAACTGGGTTAAATCCTATAACTAAAAAAGATGGTTGGTGGAGCTATGCGGTAGGACCAAATAAAGCTATAGATACAAATAAATATTTTGTTATTTGTTCTAATGTAATTGGAGGATGTATGGGTTCTTATGGACCAAGTCATAAAAATTCTGACAATAACAGTATATTAGGAACAAATTTTCCTGTTATCACTATAAATGATATAGTTAACGCACAATATAATTTACTAGAACATTTTGGTATCGATAAACTTTTTTCTATAACAGGTGGTTCTATGGGGGGAATGCAAGTTCTACAATTTATAAGTAACTTCCCTGATAAATCTAAAACAGTGATACCAATTGCGACTACCTCCAGCCACTCGGCTCAAAATATTGCTTTCAATGAACTAGGTAGGCAAGCAATTACAGCTGATAGTAATTGGAATGATGGAAATTATTCATCCAACAACACAAGCCCAGGCAAAGGATTAGCAGTAGCTAGAATGGCTGCTCACATAACTTATCTGTCAAAAAAAGGACTGCAGGAAAAATTTGGAAGAAAATTACAGGAAAGAGAAGATCTTAAATTTGGTTTTGATGCAGATTTTCAGATTGAAAGCTATTTAAGATATCAAGGTTCTGTTTTTGTAGATAGATTTGATGCAAATAGTTATCTTTATATCACGAGAGCAATGGACTACTTTGATTTAACCAAGCAATTTAAAGGAAATCTATCAGATGCATTCAAGCATACGAAGGCTAAATTTTTTATAATTTCATTTACATCTGACTGGCTATATCCAACTCAAGAAAATAAAGACATTGTTATAGCATTAAATTCAATTGGTGCTGATGTTGGGTTTGTTGAAATAGAATCAGACAAGGGTCATGATTCTTTCTTATTAGATGTTCCAGATTTTTTAAATGCAATTAAAAACTTTTTAGATAAATCATATATAGAAAATTAAATATGAAAAATGAATTTAAAGTAATAGCAGATTTAATTGAAAAAAATAGAAAAGTTTTAGACGTAGGTTGTGCTGATGGAGTATTAATGAAATATTTAAAAGATAATAAAAATATTGATATTAGAGGATTAGAAATTTCAAAAGATAAAGTCCAGGAATGTATTGCAAAAGGTTTAACAGTAATTGAAGGAAATGCTGAAAAAGACTTAAAACAATTTCCAAACAAATCATTTGATTACGTTATTTTAAGTCAAACACTACAAGCTTTTTTAAATCCCGAGTTAGTATTAAATGAGCTGCTAAGGGTTGGAAAAAAAGCTATAGTTACAATTCCTAATTTTGGTTACTGGAAAGTAAGATTTCATTTGTTATTTAAAGGAACTATGCCAATTACCAAAGCTTTACCTGATGAGTGGTATAGTACACCTAATTTACATATGTGCACCATCAAAGATTTTGTTTATTTTGTTAAATCTAGAGATATAAAAATTTTTAAATCATTAGCATTAAATAATCTTAATACTTCATTAATAAATAAAAATAATTTAACAATTAAAAATTTTTTTGCAGATTTAGGTATATTTTTAATAGAAAAATAATATGCGCGTTGAAATCATACCATGTCTTCAAGACAATTTTAGTTATTTAATTATTGATGATAGTAATAATACTGCTTGTATCGTAGATCCAAGCGAAGCTGCACCAATAATTAATTTCTTAAAAAATAAAAGTATTAACTTAAAATATATTCTTAATACCCATCACCATTATGATCATATTGGTGGTAATAAAGAATTAAAAAAAAAATTTGGATCAATTGTTTTAGGTTTTAAGGATGATTCATATAGAATTCCTGAAATAGACATTTTGTTGGAAGATAATCAAATTTGGAAAGCTGAAAATTTTACAGCTAAAATAATTCATATACCGGGGCACACAACAGGTCATATTTGTTTTCATTTTTTTCAAAATAAACTAGCTTTTACTGGAGACACTCTGTTTTCTCTTGGTTGTGGAAAAATATTTGAAGGTACTTATGCAGATATGTTTGAGTCTTTAAAAAAAATTAAATCTTTACCTAAAGAAACTAGAGTTTATTGTGGTCACGAATACACTCTAAATAATTCCAAGTTTTGTATAAAGTTTGATCCTGAAAATTTAAATTTAAAAAAAAAAATAGATGCTATAAAAAAAAAAATAGAGAAGGGACTGCCTTCAATCCCATCAACTATAAAGGATGAACTAGAATGTAATATATTTTTAAGAGCAAATGACTTAGAAAGTTTCTCAAAACTGAGAGATTTAAAGGATAATTTTTAGCTTATTCAACTTGACTATATATAAGCTCGGACTATATTGCCATTACAATTTTAAGAACAAATAGTATGTCATACGCAGTAATACAAACAGGTGGAAAACAATACAAAGTTAAATCTGGTGAAATTTTAAAAATAGAAAAATTGCCTAGTTCAAAACCTGATACAAAAATAGAATTTAAAGAAATCCTAGCCTATGGAGATGATAAAATAATTGAAGTTGGGACACCAATAGTCTCAGGGGCAAAAGTTGAGGCCAACTTAATTAAAAATGATAAAAATAGAACAGTATTAATTTTTAAAAAAAGAAGAAGACATAATTCAAGAAGAAAAAATGGACATAGACAAGAATATTCTATGATAAAAATAAATAAAATTTTTTCAAAAGATGGTAAAGTTTTATCAGAAGCTGATAAAAAAGTAGCTTTAGTAAAAAAAACTAAAGAAATCACCAAAAGTGAGAAAAAATAATTAGGTAAAATATGGCAACAAAAAAAGCAGGTGGATCATCAAGAAACGGAAGAGATAGTGCAGGACGAAGACTTGGTGTAAAAAAGTATGGTGGTGAAACTGTTATACCTGGAAATATAATTGTTCGTCAGAGAGGTACTAAAATTTTCCCAGGTGAAAACGTAGGAATGGGTAAAGACCATTCAATTTTTTCAGTGGTCAAAGGGAAAGTAGTTTTTAGAAAAACTAAAGCAGATAGAACTTTCGTTTCAGTAAAACCCAATTAACAGTACAACTAAAATTGATGTTGTATTATGAAATTTCTAGATCAAGTAAAAATATTTGTTAAAGCAGGTAATGGTGGCGACGGCTCACCAAGTTTCAGAAGAGAAAAATTTATAGAATATGGTGGACCAGATGGTGGAGATGGTGGCGAAGGTGGTTCTATAATTTTAAAATCTGAACAAAATTTAAATACTTTAATCGATTATCGTTATCAACAACATCATAAAGCTGAAAGAGGTGAAAATGGAATGGGTCAAAATAGAACTGGAAAAAGCGGAGAGGATTTAATTCTTAAAGTTCCTTTGGGTACCCAAGTTTTTGAAGAAGATAGTAAAACTTTAATTTATGATTTTACAAAACCAAGTGAAGAATTTTTAGTAGCTGCTGGTGGTAAAGGAGGATTGGGTAATACACGATTCAAAAGTTCTACAAATAGAGCACCAAGAAAGTTTACTAAGGGAACCTCTGGTGAAGAATTTACAATCTGGTTACAATTAAAAACAATTGCAGATATTGGAATTATTGGATTACCAAATGCTGGTAAATCAAGTTTGTTAGCTTCGATTACTAATGCAAATCCAAAAATTTCAAATTATGAATTTACAACTTTAAATCCAAATTTAGGTGTTGCGTCATATGATGATAAAGAAATTACAATCGCAGATATTCCTGGACTAATAGAAGGTGCTCACCAAGGGACTGGATTGGGAATAAAATTTTTAAAACATATTGAACGATGTAAAACTCTTTTGCATTTAATAGATATAACTAATTACGATCTACAAGAAGCTTATAATCAGGTTAAAAATGAACTTAAAAACTATAGTCCAGATCTTTTGAAAAAAAAAGAATTAATAGTTTTCAATAAAGTTGATTTAATAGATGAAAAACTGGCAAAAGAAATAATTGATGAATTTTCAAAAAAGGTTAATGGTGAAATTCTAACACTCACTACACTTAAAAAAGAATCAATTTCAAAAATTAAAGCTAAGCTAATCTCATATGTCTCTTAAAAATTCAAAAAAAATCGTTATTAAAATAGGTTCTTCACTGTTAGTAGATAAAAACAAGAAGATAAAAAAAAAATGGCTATCAAGTTTTGCTAAAGATATTCAAAAACTAAAAAACAAGAATAAGAAAGTTGTAATTGTAAGCTCAGGAGCGATTGCACTAGGTAGTATAAAATTAAATTATAATAAAAAAAATCTTAAACTAGATAAAAGTCAAGCTATGGCCTCTATTGGTCAAATAGAGTTAATGAATTTGTTTTCTAATACTTTTTCTAAATATAATTTAAACATTTCTCAAATTTTACTTACTCTTGAAGATACTGAGGAAAGAAGAAGGTCCCTTAATGCAAAAAGAACATTTGAAAATTTATTTAATTTAGATTTCATACCAATTGTTAATGAAAATGATACCATTGCTACTTCCGAAATTAAGTATGGTGATAATGATAGACTTGCATCCCGTGTAGCACAAATAACTAATGCTGATACTTTAATTCTTTTATCTGACGTTGATGGATTATACACAAAAAACCCGAAACTTTTTAAGGATGCAAAATTAATCAAAAAAATTGAAAATATTAATGAAGATTTGAGAAATATTAACTTTAAAGGAATAAATGAATTTGGAAGTGGTGGAATGAATACAAAAATAGAGGCAGCTAAAATTTGTCAGTTATCAGGATGTAATATGATCATAGCTAATGGTTTACATTTAAATCCAATAGATAAAATTATAAAACAAAGTAAATGTACATTGTTTATTTCAAAGGTCTCTAAATTAGATGCTAGAAAAAAATGGATTATAAGTTCAGTATCTCCTAAAGGTGAATTAATTATCGATGATGGTGCAAAAAGAGCATTAACAAATGGCAAAAGTTTGCTGGCCGCAGGTATAAAAAAAGTTAATGGTAAGTTCAAGAAGGGTGACCACATTAAGATACTAGACAAATATTTTAAAGAATGTGCAAGAGGATTGTGTTCATTTTCATCAAATGAAGTAGAGAAAATATTAGGCCATCACTCTAAAGAAATTAAAAAAATATTAGGCTATACTACAAAATCAGAAGTTGTACATAAAGATGATATGGTGGAAATTTAATGAAAAGTTATTTAAATAAATTAGGTAAAAAAGCAAAAAAGGCTTTAGATATAACCGTAAAATCTAAGAAAAAAGATCAAGTTTTAAATGACTATTGTAATTTACTTTTAAAATATCAGTCAAAAATTATTTCAGAAAACCAAAAAGATCTAAAAAAAGCTGGAGATAAAAAATTAAAAGAAAATCTTATTAAAAGACTTTTAATAAATGATAAAAAAATTTTACAAATTGTAAGTTCAATAAAAAAGATTGTAAAATTTAAAGATCCTGTAAACTGTACTTTAAAGAAATGGAAAAGACCTAATGGACTTAAAATAAAAAAAATAACAACTTCAATTGGTGTGATTGCAGTAATTTACGAAAGTCGGCCAAATGTTACATCTGATGTTGCTGCTTTATGTTTTAAATCAGGCAATCCTGTAATTTTAAAAGGTGGATCTGAAGCATATCATTCAAATAAAATTTTTTCAGGTTTATTTAGAAAAGCTCTTAAAAAAAATAAAGTTAATGAAAACTATGTCCAGTTTATTGATTATAGAAGTAGAAAAGTAGTTGATTTTTTATTAACTCAAATGATTAATTACATTGATGTTATCATTCCAAGAGGTGGTAAAAGTTTAGTTAAAAAAGTTCAGAACTTATCAAAAATACCAGTTATTGGTCATCTTGAGGGCAATTGTCATACTTATATTGATAAAAGTGCTAATTTATCAATGGCAAAAAAGATCACTTTAAATGCTAAATTAAGAAATACCGCTATATGTGGGGCAACTGAAACAATTTTAATTCATCAAAGCTTTTTAAAAAAATTCTGCAATTCAATATTGTCTAATCTTGAAGGGAATGGTTGTAAAATAATTGGAGACAATAAAATTAAAAAATTTTATAAAGGAAAAATTCAAACTGCAAAAAAAAGTGATTGGTCAAAAGAATATTTGAGTTCTATAGTGTCTGTTAAATCAGTGAATAATATTGATGAAGCAATCAACCATGTTAATAAATATGGAACAATGCATACTGATGCAATTATCACAAAAAATAATAAGTCAGCTAAAAAATTTCTAAAAGAAGTAAAAAGCTCAATAGTAATGCATAACACATCTACACAATTCGCAGATGGTGGAGAATTTGGTTTTGGTGGTGAAGTTGGAATATCAACTAATACACTCCCACCAAGAGGACCTGTGGGTTTAAATCAACTTGTTTCTTATAAGTATCAGGTTTTAAGTAATGGCAAAATTAGAAAATAAATTGAACCCAAAAAAAATAAGAATTGGAATTTTGGGTGGTTCTTTTGATCCTGCTCATAAAGGTCATTTAGCTATTTCTAAAGAAGCTCTAAAAAAATTTAATTTAAAATCTGTTATATGGGCAATCACTAATCAAAATCCATTTAAAAAAAAAAGTGCAACTGATTTAAAAAAAAGAATAGTTTTTTGTAAAAAAATAATTGGAAAAAATATATCAATTAAAATTAGATATTTTGAGGATATAATAAATTCGAACAAAACTACAGATTTAATAGACTATTTATATAAAAACAAAAAATATGAATTATTCTTTTTAATTGGAGCAGATAATTTAATTAATTTTCATAAATGGCATAAATGTAAAAATATTCTAAAAAAATCAAAGCTTATAGTCTTTGATCGACATGGTTATAAAAATAAATCCTTAAATTCAAAGACATATAAAAATTCTAGTGAAAAAAAGGTTACATTTGTTGAGTTTAATAAAGTCAACATTTCATCTTCTCAATTAAGAAAAATTTGATAGTCTTAAACTAACTAATGGATAAAAATTCAAATCTTAAAGACATTATAATAAAAACCCTTGATCTAAATAAAGCTCACGACATTATTAGTATTGATCTTAAAGATAAAAGCTCAATGGCTGATTATATGATTATAGCAAGCGGAACATCTTCAAGACACATTCAATCTTTATCAGAACAAGTCTTGGAAAAATTTAAGGATAATGGACTAAGAAATTCTAAAATTGAAGGAAAAGACAGTAATGAATGGAAACTAGTAGATGGTATAGATCTTATTGTTCATATTTTTCACCCAGAAAAAAGAAAGTTCTATGAATTAGAAAAAATTTGGTCTGAATTGATACCAAAAGAAAAGGTAATAATTTGAAATATATTTTAATAATAGTTTTTTTTTTAAATAGTTTATTTTTTACAAATTATTCTCATTCAATTGAAACTGAAATTTATAAAAAAATTGATTTATTTGGTGAGGTATTAGAAAAAATTTCTGAAGAATATGTTGATGAAATAGATCAATCAGAAGGCATGGATTCTGCAATTAACGGCCTTCTTCAATCGCTGGACCCCTATTCAGCCTATATGTCTCCTGAAATATTCAATGAAATGCAGACAGAAACTAGTGGTGAATTTGGAGGGCTTGGTATTGAAGTAAGCATGGAGTCAGGCGTTGTAAAAGTAATTTCACCTATTGATGACACTCCAGCATCAAAAGCAGGTATTAAAGCTGGAGATTACATTGTAAAAATTGAAGGTACGCAAGTACAAGGTAAAACTTTAAGTGAAGCTGTTGATTTGATGCGAGGACCAGTTGGATCTAGTATTGAACTTACAGTGAGAAGAATAGGGGAAAAAAAAGCCATCACTTTTAATATCAAAAGAGAAATTATAAAAATTCAATCTGTAAAAGCAGATTTGTTACAAAATGATATTGGTTATATTAGGCTTACATCATTTAATGAAAATAGCAGTGATCAAATAAAGAGTAAAATAAAAGATTTAGAAAAAAATCAAATTATTAAATCTTACATCTTGGATTTAAGAAATAATCCTGGTGGTTTACTATCTCAAGCAATTAAGATAACAGATTTTTTTTTAGATAATGGTGAAATTGTATCTACCAAAAGTCGAAAATCCTCTGAAAACAGAAAATGGTTTGCAAAAAATGGCGATTTAACTATGGGAAAAACATTGGTAGTGTTGATTAACTATGGTTCAGCATCTGCAGCTGAAATAGTAGCTGGAGCATTAAAAGATAATAAAAGAGCTATTGTTTTAGGAGAAAATAGTTATGGAAAAGGTTCTGTTCAATCAATAATTCCATTAAAAAATAAAGGAGCTATTAGATTAACAGTAGCAAAATATTATTTACCCTCAGGAAAATCTATTTCTGAAGTAGGTGTTAGTCCAGATATTGAGATTAATGAAAAAGGTGATGAATTTAAGATTAAATCAAAGACTGATAATCAATTAAATTACGCGATTAAACTCTTAAAAGGATAAAATGAATAAGAATTTTGAGGATCTACCACTTCGAAGTGGTGTTGGAATTGTTGTGCTCAATAAAGCTAATAAAATTTTTGTAGCAAAAAGGATTGATAACCCAAAAAATTTTTGGCAAATGCCTCAAGGAGGTGTCGATCAAGGAGAAGATTTTTTAACAGCTGCACACCGGGAATTAGAAGAAGAAACTAGTATTAAAAATGTCAAACTTATCAAAGAATTAGATGGCTTTATTACCTATAATTTACCGGATCATTTACTGGGTATCATTTGGAAAGGTAAATATAAAGGCCAAAAACAAAAATGGTTTTTGATGAGACATTTGGGGGATGATAACGAAATCAATATTAAAACCAGAAAACCAGAATTTTTAGATTGGAAATGGGTGGATTTAAAAGAAATAACTAAATTAGTAGTAGATTTTAAACTTCATGTATATCAAGAGGTTCAAAAAAAAGTTGAGAAGATATTAATTAATAGATCTTAGAACTTCAATTTTTTGATTCACTAAATATTTTGACTGATCATTAATTTCAGGTTTATTAGCCTCTTCTTCTGCTTGTTTGAGTAAATCTTGTTGTTTGGATTTATCTATATCGGCAAGATTGTGTATGGTGCTAGTTAAGATAGATAAGTAATTATTTTT
>Ga0315315_10004842_pt1 | contig 12430 bp, 7 predicted proteins | sample M140m3416metaG_FD_203699 | JGI IMG/M metagenome (GOLD analysis project Ga0315315, IMG submission 203699) | Ammonia-oxidizing marine archaeal communities from Monterey Bay, California, United States - M1 40m 3416 | ecosystem: Environmental > Aquatic > Marine > Intertidal zone | place: USA...
TCGAGCAAGCGAAGTTCCACCTTTTCAAAACCTCGAAAGGAATTGATGACCGGGGCAAAGCTGACGGACAGCGGTCCCTTGATCGTGGCGATTTCTTCAGCCCATTCGCCTTGCCCGAATGCAACAGCGCGCATCACGGTTTTGTTTTGTCGAATGCGGATTGATAAGTGACGATCTCCCTCACCCATGGTGCGAGGTGGCTCAATCAGTTCTACATTGGTCGCAGCAAACCGTGGAGTCGGGTTGGCTTCTCCAAATGGTCCCAGATAATTCAATTCCTCAACGGCACGTCGAGTGACTTCAGAAAGCAAAACTTCTGCATCGAGTTGCAGAGCCAGATCGGCTTCCTGCGGGACAAAGCTGGTGTGCGCCCAGTCCGCCAGACTGGTGCGGAATTCGTCGATGCGTGAGGCCTGAATCTGAACTCCCGCTGCCATTTTGTGACCACCAAATCCGATCAAAGAATTTTGACTCGCTTCAATAGCTGAATAGAGGTCGAATCCGGCCCAGGAACGACCACTCCCCTGACCTGTTCCGTCCTCTTTGAGGGCAATCAGCACCGTTGGTTTTTCGAATCGCTCGGCAACCCGACTGGCAACGATGCCGATGACTCCTGGATGCCATTCGTGATCCGCCAGAACCAGCGTTGCATGATCTTCCCATTCCGGATGCTGCTCGATGGTTTCTTTGGCTGACTTAAAAATGCGCCGCTCAACCGTTTTGCGATTATTGTTCAACTGGTCGACATAATCTGCGAGGGCGGTGGCTCGTTCTGCATCAGACGTTGTCAGTAATTCGACGGCCAGTCGAGCCTGTCCCAGTCGACCGGCGGCATTGATCCGGGGCCCCAGTCCAAATCCGATATCTTCTGCGGAAAGCTGTGGCTTTTCTGCGAGCTTCGAAACCGCGATCAATGCACGCAAGCCCAGTGAAGGGTTTTCTTTTATGCTCTTCAGGCCATAGCGTACGATGACACGGTTTTCGTTCACCAGAGGCACAACATCCGCGACTGTGCCAATTGCCGTTAGTCCGACTGCCGACTTCAAAAATTCTCTCATACGTGGACTGGCTTTTTTTCCGTCCCCCAATCGCTGGCAAATGGCCCATGCCAGTTTGAAAGCCACTCCAACTCCGCAGAGATCGCCAAATGGGTATTCACTGCCTGGGAGTCGAGGGTGAACCAGACAGGCTGCGTCCGGTAATTCCGAGCCGATGTGGTGATGGTCTGTGATGATCAGTTCCAGACCGATTTCTCGCGCGACTGTTGCTTCAGTCACACTCGCAATGCCGCAATCGACCGAGATCAACAATCGCGCGGGATCTTCTTCGTGCAATTGATGCAACGCTTCTGAGTTCAGACCGTATCCTTCTTCCATCCGGCAGGGGATGTAGTAGTCCACTATTGCTCCCGCCAGTGACAAACAGTGCCACAGTAGACTGGTGGAAGTCACTCCATCAACGTCGTAATCACCGTAGATCGTAATTCGACGTTTGTCCCTGATTGCGGCGACCACACGATCGGCGGCATTGTTGATTCCGGGTAACAATGACGGATCGAAAAGATCTGTCAGTTGCGTCTTCAAAAAACCACGAGCTTCGTCAGCGGTGGAGAATCCTCGAGCAATCAATACCTGAGCCACCATGGGTGAAAGCTTGAGTTCCCTGGTGAGATGATCGATTGCAACGGGATCGTGTGGGCGAAATATCCACTGGCGGGGCATGTTCGAGTCCTCAGATTCCCTCACGGAAGTTGAAGAAATCAATCTTAGTGAGTGGCAGAGGAGCGCGGCTACCGCGACCGAGAGGAAGTCCGAAACCGTAGGCGATTACGGCCCCCGAGGTTTTTTCGGCAATGTAGATTGCGCCGCGAGCTGGCTGATTACCACCAGCGTTGAATTGAGCCGATCCTGAAACGATGCAGTATTCAGGACTCTTCTGGCCTGCTCGAACCTGAAAATCATTAGCGATACTGCGCAAATAGTGATGGGTAAACGAACCTGTTCCGCTGTTCAGGCGTCCTCCACGCAGGATTCCCGTGAGGTGGTCGAGGATAAAGACAGCTTCAGTGTCCGGGAGTCCTTGTCCTAACACGGGAACGGTAACCATTGAAAAGTTGTCACTCCTGTTTCCTGTGGCGGCAGTCAGCATCTGTTGAGGCCAAAGCCACATTGCTGCCACACCGACAGCAATTCCGAAAACAAGGGCCGATACGGTCGTCTTGTCCGGAGTTTTCATTTTGAGTCCTTCCAAAAAACGGTCAAGTGAGTGGAGCTGGGTATTTGTCTGCTAATATTAGATCTACGGTCAACAGCGGATGTCGTCGTCTGTTTGCAGTAGAGAAACAGATTCAACGGGCTATTGTAGAAAGACAACATCCACTGCACCAGACGGAGGATTCAGCGGAACCGCTGGGTCGATAAAAATGTCGTAGTATTATGACTTAGTATACAGTCCTTTAATCTCAATGAGATGCGTCGGAAGCGGCTAGCCTGGATCACTATTGTTCCATACGTTCCGTACCTCTATTCTGATTCCATCGATGTGGATATGCCTGAATTCAGGTTGTTCCGGTCGCATTGCATTGGAAGAACTGCTTTTTAATGCCGCAATTGTCGCCAAACGGAACGTGCTGCTTGTGAGTTACGTTCAATTGATCAGACTGGCAGTAGTTCAGCGCATGTCGCCTGAATTGCCATCGTAAACGAATTTCGTCGAAGACTATCCGTGACCGAAAACAGAAAAACAACAGCACCAGCGGCTCCGACAGTTGGGGAGCCCGTATGGGCATCGATTCGCGAAACAGCTCTCCAGCATGTTGAATCAGAACCAATGCTGGCCAGTTACCTCCACGCGACGATACTCAACCACGATCGATTTGCTGACGCCATCAGCTTCCATCTTGCCGGAAAACTTAAATCACAGATGCTGTCCGGCATGCAGTTTCGAGAAATTATGGATGCAGCGATGACGTCGGATCCTGGCATCGCAGAGGCGATTCAGACCGATATCATTGCGGTTCGCGAACGAGACCCTGCTGTGACCTGTTGCCTCGTCCCTCTCTTATACCTGAAGGGGATTCACGCGTTAGCGTCGTATCGAATCTCTCACTGGCTCTGGAATGAAAAGCGGACTCTGCTGGCTGTACATCTGCAGAACCGGATTTCCGAAATATTTGGGGTTGATATCCATCCCGCCGCCCGGATTGGCAAGGGAGTTCTGATGGACCATGCGACATCAATCGTCATTGGAGAAACCGCTGTGGTCGGTGATAACGTATCAATGCTGCACGAAGTCACTTTGGGAGGAACAGGCAAAGCGACAGGTGATCGCCACCCGAAAGTTCGTCAGGGCGTACTGATTGGAGCCGGCGCAAAAGTTCTTGGCAATGTAGAAGTCGGTGAAGGTGCGAAGATTGGGGCCGGCAGTGTCGTACTGACCGATATGCCACCGCATTCCACATTTGCAGGCGTACCGGCTCAACCTGTTGGCCGTCCAGAAACCGATCAGCCGTCACTTTACATGAATCACGGCATAGATATTTGAAGTCTGCTTCGCCTGTCTGAATTCGTTTTTCGCACCTGATATTGGCATCTCTTCCGTGTTGCACTGCTATGCCCGCTGATCTTCTGACGTCGCCTCGATGGAAACCGGAACACCTGGGGCTTCCGATGCCCGATGATCGTGATGCCGTGTCCGTCTGTCTGCCGCTGTGGGATGACAACATCGCTTACGAAGAAGGCGATCCTCGAGTCATCGACCACTTGCGGGCCGCGTATCCGCGATTTTGCATTCATCCGGATGTGCGTCAGTTGTGCAAACAACTGTTTTCCAATCGCGCCGGACTCGTGTTCGCCACCGCGGCGGCGGCAGAACGAGCAGTTGACTATGCCCGCCATGTGGGTGGACACTCGATGACAGTGAAGGTGATTCCCAATCAACCATGTGTGGCAGTTGAAGTGGATCCGGAAGAATTGCCGTTGCTGCAACAGTACTGGCAGCATGCAGGGGAACTGATTTCGTCGCGCATGGCCCGCTGTATTCTGGCGGATGATCTCGTCACCATTACTGAAACGGAAGCTCGTGTAATTGTTCGGCAACGAGTCGCCGATCTTCATCAAACGTGCACGGATAACGTGTATCTGTTCGCATCAGGAATGGCAGCAATCGCTGCTGCGTGGCGAGCAATCAGTCAGCATTCCTCTGCGAGACCAACCTGTCAATTCGGGTTTCCGTATGTCGATACCCTAAAGATTCAGGAACGATTCCCGCAGTCGAGCCATACGTTTCTTCCCCTGGGAACACCGACTGACGCTCAACGTCTGGTCGATCTCTTTCCTGAGCAGCAGTTCTCGGCAGTCTTTTGTGAAACTCCCACCAATCCACTTCTCATCACACCAGATATAAAACAACTACGTCTGATTACTCAACAGAATAATGCGATGCTGGTCATCGACGATACGTTGCGAGCCTGCTGTCAGCAGTCAGTACTTCCCGATTGTGACGTGGTCGTCACCAGCCTGACCAAGTACTTTAGCGGATATGGAAATGTTCTGGCGGGGGCGATGGTTCTGAATCCCTCTGGTGCATACTACGCAGCACTCAAGTCGACTCTCAGTGCGACCTTCGAAGAATCATTGAGCGACATCGATGTCGATGTTCTCGAAGCCAACTCTCAAGACTTCCAGGCACGCATCAGCAGAAATGTCAGGAATGCCCGTTTGCTTGTGGACCGACTGCGATCGCACCCAGCGGTGGCGGATGTCTTCTACCCAGGTACAAACGACGAACATGAGACGGGCGCCGGTGCTGTATTTTCAATCGTACTGAAGAATCCAGAAACGACGACACCGATTGTTTTCAATAAGTTACGCTTCTCAAAAGGGCCGAATCTGGGCACGAACTTCACCCTGTGTTGTCCTTACACGCTGCTTGCTCATTTCACGGAACTGGAATTTGCAGAACGCTGTGGAGCGTCGCGGTGGTTACTGAGATTCAGCGCCGGAGTTGAGCCAGTCGAAGAACTGTGGTCTCGTCTGGTGATGGTCCTCGATTCCGTGCAGGATAAATCATGACGCATTTTAGTTTTCTTTGCCTGCTGCTGATCCCAGCCAATCTGTGCAGTACCTCACTTTGTTCAGCAGGAGAAAAGTCGCTTGTGTCAGTGCAGTGGAAGGGAGTTGATCCCAATCCGGTGTTCACGGGGCGGCCGGGAAAATGGGATGATCTTATCCGGGAACGCGGTTGGGTCATGAAGGATGGTAATACGTGGAAACTGTGGTACACCGGTTACAACAAGAGCGAACAACCGCTCACAATGAAAATGGGTTACGCGACTTCTGCGGACGGGATCACATGGAAACGCTGGCGCGATGATCCCATCTACGACGAGTCATGGGTGGAAGACATGATGGTCATCAAACGTGATGATCACTATTTCATGTTTGCCGAAGGAGCGGGCGACCAGTCTCAATTGCTTGAATCCGAAGATGGCATCCATTGGTCGCGTACTCGAACACTGAACGTACGACAGGTCAACGGGAAACCGATCAAACCGGGACCATTCGGGACGCCAACAGTTTTCGTGAAAAACGATGTGTGGCATTTGTATTATGAACGATACGATTCGGGAATCTGGCTGGCACGTTCCACTGATCTGAAAACATGGACCAACGTTTCAGACGATCCGCTTATCGTTCCAGGTCCGGATCATTTCGACGCTCGTATGATTGCTATGAACCAAATCGTACAGATTGGTGACCGATACATTGCTGTCATGCATGGTACGGGCACGTCACAGAAACCCCGCAAGTGGTGTACTTACTTCGTGGAATCCCGTGACCTGCTCAACTGGACGAAATCAGCCAGAGGTCCCGTACTGCCGATCGAAGACAATAAGTCGAGTGGAGTGCTGGTGCATGACGGAACGAACTGGAGGCTGCACACGATGCATTCACAGATGGATGTGTGGTTCCCGGAAAAACAGTGATCCACGAAACTCTACCCCTCCATTTGTGATTCGACCAAACAACGCCGATTTGTTGCGGATGCAGTCGCAGCAAGACCTGCTTGTATCAGCGCGTTGCCCGGGGTAAAAGTCTTCACCGGTGCGGTTGCGTTGATTTGAGTCCTCGGGAGTGTGTGTTGTGTCTGATATGGACGTTTACAAAGAGTGGTTAGGAATTCCGGAAGGAGATCGGCCTCCGGATCACTACACGCTCTTGCGACTGGTCATGTTTGAAGACGATCCTGAGAAAGTCCGCAATAATTATCGCAAGCTAAACGGCCATGTCCGTAAATTTGCCACGGGCCAGTATCTGAAACAGTCTCAGGATCTGCTCAACCAATTGGCAAAGGCCATGTTGAGTCTGACGGATCTTGATTCAAAGCAGGAATACGACGCATCATTGGGGCGCGAATCAACAGACACCGTCGTCACCGAAGACCAAACGACTCTGCAGTATTTGATTAACCGCGGAATCCTCAAGCGCAGCCAAATCAGGGAGATTGAACATTTTGCCGATGCTCGAGGGGTGTCGCACCGTGACGCTGTCATTCAGATGAAACTGGCAGAGCCCGTAGAAGCGACCCGGGGATTGGCAACGGAACTACGGATGCCATATGTCGATCTCGACGATATGCTTCCTGAAGACGACGTGCTCGATGGTCTGCCTCGCAACGTAGTCAAACGCCACTCCTGCCTACCGCTTTTCGAAGATGGTGGAAGGCTGCTGGTGGCCTGTATTCATGAGCCTCACCCGGATTTAGAAGATGAAATCCGCATGAGATATGGGATACCGATGCGAGGTGTTTTGGCAATGCCTCGACAGATCAACCAGGCCATCGCCAAGCACTATGCTGCAGGAACGCGTGCAGAAGTGCAACCTGTTGACGATGCTTCTGAATCGTCAACAACCAGCAAAAAGCAAAAGAACGTCAAGAAGAATAAAACGGCACAGAAGGTCAATAAACAATTTACGGACGACGAAAGAACCAATCGTCGGAACATCAGCCTGATTGTAATTTGCTGGTCAGTCATTTTTCCAATGCTGGCTATGAGTATGCTTACTGAATTGAGTGGAATGATACGAGCAGTAATCTCGGCGGCAATTGCGGTTGTGGTCATCGGTGTACTGAAATCGTCGTATTGGAAATAGCCTCGACAGGGTTTGTTCAAAAAGCAGAGACAGGCATCTCATGGAGCGAGTCGCAGTTTTTGTAGACGTACAAAACGTCTTTTACACGGTGAAGCAAACCTTCGGCTGCCACTTTGACTATCAGGCTTTTTGGAGCGAAGTCACTCAGGGCCGTGAGGTGATTCAGGCGTACGCCTACGCAATCGATCGCGGAGACCCTAAACAGATGCGGTTTCAGGAAATACTCCAGTCGATCGGTTTCGATGTGAAACTGAAGCCTTTCATTCAACGGCGAGATGGTTCGGCAAAAGGGGACTGGGATGTCGGTATTACTCTCGACATGATTGAACTTGCAACAGACGTCGACGTTGCTGTTCTGGCTTCAGGAGATGGTGATTTTGATCTGGTCGTCGGGAAGCTTCGTGACGACCATGATGTGAATGTGGAAGTCTACGGTGCGAGAAGACTCACTGCGGCCAGTTTGATTGAAGCGGCAACGCGATTCGTTCCAATTCAGAATCACCTGCTGCTGTCCAGATAGACAAGGATTGCTGATCCTGCATAATGGGCAGTTTTGTGTCGTTTGGATGTGGATTTATCCCAGAGGCACTGCTTCCGTTCTTGTTGTCCCACAGGATGCTGTCCCATGACGGTCTCGTTCAGTCACTTTTCACAGACTCTTGAAATAGAAACGGCTTTTTCTGTATTGGCAGTCGCTCGCCAGCTGAAAGCAGCCGGTAAAGATGTTGTCGAACTTGAAATTGGCGACAGTCCCTTCCCAACGACAGCTCATGCGGCAGAAGCCGGTCTGGCATCAATTGCTGATCAACAGACCCACTACTGCCCATCACTTGGTTTGCCGGAGTTTCGGCAGGCGGCTGCCGATTTCGTACGAAACGAATTCGGTATTCCTGCGGGGGCAGAAAACGTAGCGACCGGGCCGGGAGCGAAAGTCTTCGAGCAGTTTTTTTGTGAGGCTTTTCTGAATCCAGGTGATGGAGTCCTCGTCTTTAACCCCTGGTTTCCTACATATCGCCCAAATATCGAACGTCGGGGAGCTCGCGCCGTCTTCAGTTCGCTGAGACAGGCTGACAGCTTTCGGCCCCGCATGAGTGATATTGAAGACTTCCTGAATACCGACGAATCGCCTCGCGCTATCTTTCTGAATTCCCCTCACAATCCCACTGGAGGTGTGACGACTCAGCAAGACCTGCATGATCTGGCTGATCTCATTCGTGGTCGTGACATCGTCGTTTTCAGTGATGAGCCTTATTGTCACATGATCTGGGAAGGATCACATAATTCGCTGGCCGCATTACCGGGAATGCTGGACCATTGTGTGGCAACCTACACGTTCAGCAAATCGTGGAGCATGAGCGGTTGGCGTCTCGGCTTCTGTGTGTCATCTGTTGAGACCACAGAAATGATCGGGCGCATGATTAATACGGCATTATCCTGCACGCCGCCATTTGTTCAACGTGCGGGGATTGCTGCGATGCAGCAGGATGTGGAAGAACGTGATGCGTCGATGAGCCAATTTGGCGACAAGGTTCGGCTGCTGACTGATGGCCTGAACCAGTTGGATGGCTTTCATACATTGCCGCCCTCAGCAACGTTTTACGTGTTTCCTAACGTGGCGCCCGTGTGCAATCGACTGGGAATTACGAGTCATGGTTTGGCGATGTACTTCCTGGAGGGAGCTGACGACGAATTTGGAATTGCCTGTTTGGGTGGTGAGTGCTTTGGAGATGCGGGAAATGGGTTTCTGCGCTTCAGTTGCGCGGAACCCGACGACCGTCTTCAACAGGCGCTGGATTTCATACCGGAGGCGTTGTCTCGTCAAAGTCGCATTGATCACTGGCTGGAGACTCACCCGGAATTTTGTCTGCAGGAACACTATGAAGAACCGTGAAACCGTGCCTGCCTTGCCGATAGGTCCTGGCAGGATGATTTGAGTGTTTCCCGAAGAACGGCATTACCGTTCAGTGATGCTTTCAAATGGGTGGTATTCTCAGTCACCATTGACTGCCTGAGCCTGTTCCGATGTGCAACAAATTGTGTCGGAATTGATGGATCTTCAGGGTTTTTTCTGATGTAAAAACGGTTGTGGTTCGATCTAGGTAGTCATACTACATTTTGTATTGACAGTTTGGTAGCACCCACTATATTGGGCATGCATGTTAATTTTTGCGGAATATTCACTCAGGGCTTTGCTCGTGTTTGGATGCCGCAAGGTGTTGGTAGACGGGCAGTTGAGTGATTCTGAGACGGTTGTTTGACAGTCACATCAGCATCCTTATCTTGCTGCTATCGCAGGGAGGCTTAGAAGTCGACATGACGTCGAATTACCCACCATTTCGCAGTTCTTCGCAGAGCCGACCAGCCTGTCGGTTTTCTGGTTCAGCAGAGGCTTGCTGAAGCCCCGGGTTTACCTAGAAGGGTCGTGCTGCGCAATGGGACGTTAGGCCAGTTCTTTTGGCTTAACCGGGATGTCGAATCAATATGGTTTGGCGTGGTTGTTGGAGGAGTGCCATTGCACGATGCATGGCTGTTGATATGGACGAATGACTGACTTAAAGGAGACGTTCGAATGATTCGAGCACGTACGGAATGGGTAATCCGAAAACGCGATGGTCGTATGGTGCCATTTGATTCGGGGCTGATCGGCCGAGCAATTGCGAATGCATTTCGCGCGGAATTGAATCTTGCGGACAAACAACCACTGGCGGAAGAGACCGACAGCGAAGTTCGGTTAATTGCAGAAGATGTCGCGACAGAGATCGCAGACGACGCAGGATCAGAAGCCGGCACCGATGTCGAGCGTGTACAGGACATCGTCGAAATGCAGCTGATGAAACGCGGGCATTTCCGTGTCGCCCGTTGCTATATTGTCCATCGAGCTGAACGTGCGAAGATTCGTTCGCTCCAGCCAACGGACAGCCTCGCGGAACCTGTGGAAACACCCAAACTTCGAGTCCGATTGGAAGACGACGTTCGTGTCGATTTTGACGCCAGTCGAATTCGCCGTCGCCTTGAATTTGGTTGCCATGGCTTGCCGGAATGTAATGTCGATGACTTGCTCGAAGAAGTAATGAAGTCCGTCTACGACGACATTTCTGTCGCTGAAATCTATCGAGCAATGATTCTGGCGGCCCGCATACGCATTGAGCAGGATCCGTCGTATGACATTGTGGCAGCTCGTCTGCTTCGAATGATTATTGCTAATGAATCCCTGGGGAGCGTCCCTGACGATCCGGAAGATATGGATCGCCTGTACCGAAATCAGTTCGAACATTATGTCATTGATGGGATTGTCGCTGATCGACTTACCCCTGATCTGCGACAGTACGATCTCACTCGGATCGCAGAAGCTTTGCGCCCTGAGCGCGACGATCTCTTCAAGTACCCGGGGTTGCAGGCGGTGTACGACCGATATCTGCTCCATATTGAAGAACGCCGAATTGAAATGCCGCAGTACTTCTGGATGCGTGTTTCCATGGGGCTGGCGATTAATGAGCCAGACCGAGAAGAACGGGCGATTGAGTTCTACGACTTACTGTCATCGCTGCGATTTACATCAGCGACCCCAACGCTGTTTAATTCGGCCACGAACCATCCTCAGCTCAGCTCGTGCTACCTTTCAACGGTCAGTGACGACCTCGAGCACATTTTTAAATGTGTTTCAGACAACGCTAAGCTCAGCAAATGGGCTGGAGGACTCGGTAACGACTGGACCAGTATTCGTGCCACCAACGCTCGGATCAAGGGAACCAACGGTCGTAGTCAGGGTGTGATTCCGTTTCTGAAGGTGGTTAACGACACAGCGGTTGCGGTTAATCAGGGTGGCAAACGCAAAGGTGCCGTTTGTTCGTACCTCGAATCCTGGCATATGGACATTGAGGAGTTTATGGAACTCCGTAAGAACACTGGGGATGATCGCCGACGAACGCATGACATGCACACGTCAAACTGGATTCCTGACCTGTTCATGAAGCGAGTTCAGCTGAATAAGGACTGGACACTTTTCAGCCCTGACGAAGTGCCTGATCTGCATAACCTGTACGGCAAGGCGTTTGAAGAACGATATCTAGAGTACGAACGAATGGCCGAAACCGGTCGAATTCGAATGAGTCGTGCGGTTCCGGCAGTTGAACTTTGGCGGAAAATGCTGACGCGATTATTTGAAACGGGCCACCCATGGGTGACTTTCAAAGATCCATCGAATATTCGATCGCCTCAGGATCACACAGGTGTCGTTCACAGCAGCAACCTGTGTACTGAGATCCTGCTGAATACCTCGGAAAAAGAGACGGCAGTTTGCAATCTGGGATCGATCAACCTTCCGGCTCACATTGTGGATGGTGAATTGGATCTCGCGTTGCTGGAGAACACTGTTCGCACTGCCATGCGGATGCTGGACAATGTGATCGACATCAACTTTTACCCGACGGAGGAAGCTCGCAACGCCAATCGTCGGCACCGCCCGGTCGGACTGGGGCTCATGGGTTTCCAGGACGCATTGGCAAAGATGAGTTACAGCTATGCGAGTGAGCAGGCCGTAGAGTTCGCCGATCGGAGCATGGAAGCGATTTCCTGGTTTGCCATCATGGCTTCGTCTGAACTGGCGGCAGAACGTGGTAGCTACGATTCGTTTGCAGGTTCAAAATGGGACCGAGGTCTACTGCCGATTGATACCATCGACCTGCTCGAACAGGAACGCGGAGTGCCCGTAGACATGGATCGTTCCACGACTATGGACTGGGATGCCGTTCGCAAAGCTGTTGCTGCCAACGGTATGCGAAACAGTAATTGCATGGCGATTGCTCCAACTGCCACAATTTCGACAATCATCGGTGTATCGCAATCGATAGAACCGATTTACAAGCACCTGTATGTGAAGAGTAACCTGTCGGGAGAGTTCACACACGTGAACACCTCGCTTGTCAACGAACTCAAAGAACAGGGACTTTGGGATGCGGACATGCTCGATGCGCTCAAGTACTACGATGGTACGCTGTCAGAGATTGAACGAATTCCGGAAGAAATTCGGGCCCGCTATCTGACATCGTTTGAAGTCGATGCGAAGTGGTTGATTGAATGTGCGTCTCGTCGCCAGAAATGGATTGATATGGGCCAGTCACTCAACCTCTACATGTGCGATCCCAGTGGTCGCAAATTGCATGACATGTACTTTTTGGCATGGTCCAAAGGTCTGAAAACAACCTACTACTTAAGGACGCTTGCCGCGACGCAGATTGAAAAATCCACAGTCGACATCAATAAATATGGTTTTCAGC
>Ga0315315_10004844_pt1 | contig 12427 bp, 6 predicted proteins | sample M140m3416metaG_FD_203699 | JGI IMG/M metagenome (GOLD analysis project Ga0315315, IMG submission 203699) | Ammonia-oxidizing marine archaeal communities from Monterey Bay, California, United States - M1 40m 3416 | ecosystem: Environmental > Aquatic > Marine > Intertidal zone | place: USA...
CTGAAGAAGGTCTGGTGAGGTTGTATGAAGAAGAGCAATTTATCGGCATAGGAAGTATCGAAGATGACGGTAAAGTTGCGCCAAGACGATTAATTGTTTCTTAAGGTGAGTAGTTGATTGCTCACTGTTTGGTCTTAGGCATAACAATTAGTCGAAACAAAGTTTTGGAAGGAATGTATCAGGTAACTATTAATATGCGTGGTTATTCTGATTCTAAATGGAAGTTGAACTGTTGATGCACGAATGAAAGAAGATACGAAGATACACAGCGTGCTTCGGCAGAAAAACTAACGGCATATTACGGAGGAAAAAATGGCTTTATCAGCTAAACAGAAAGAAGTAATCATTAAGGACTATGCAGTAGGAGAAGGCGACACTGGCTCACCGGAAGTTCAGGTAGCACTTCTATCTGCCAACATTAATGAATTGCAGGCTCACTTCAAAGAGCATATCCATGACCACCATTCACGTCGCGGATTAATTCGCATGGTGAATAGCAGAAGAAAGTTGCTTGACTATCTAAAGCGCAAAGACATTGAAAGATATGCGTCTTTAATTAAGCGACTTGGTTTGCGAAGGTAGGTTCTAGTAAATCGTAATCATAGTATTACCGGGACGTTGCGCTCGACGCAGGAATCAGGCGTACGTTTCTAATTAGTAGGAAGAGAATATATGTTTAATCCAGTAAGCAAGACCTTTCAGTTTGGAAACCAAACTGTAACCATAGAAACTGGCAAGGTTGCCAGGCAAGCAACAGGCTCAGTAGTTGTGAGCACGGGAGATACTCAGGTTTTAGCGACTGTTGTAGGAAGAAAAACCGCAAATCCTGGACAGGGGTTTTTCCCCTTAACGGTTAATTATCAGGAGAAGACTTACGCGGTTGGAAAAATTCCAGGTGGCTTTTTTAAGCGTGAAGGACGCCCGACCGAGAAAGAAACTCTAACCTCTCGGTTAATCGATAGACCCATAAGACCCTTGTTTCCGAAAGGCTTCATGAACGAAGTTCAGGTTATCTGTACGGTAATTTCGGGCGGGAAGGATGAGGACCCTGATATTCCAGCGTTGATAGGTGCCTCCGCCGCTCTATCGATCTCAGGCATCCCTTTTGCAGAACCAATCGGTGCGGCCCGAGTTGGCTATAACAGCGAATCAGGTTACGTGCTTAATCCAAGTTATGAACAACTAGAAGGTTCGCAGCTGGATATGGTTGTGTCAGGCACTCAGTCGGCAGTATTGATGGTTGAGTCTGAAGCGAAAGAGCTTACCGAAGATCAAATGTTGGGCGCAGTATTGTTTGCCCATCAAGAAATGCAAGTTGTAATTAACACCATTAACGAACTGAAAGCGGAAGCAGGCAAAGAAGCGTGGGATTGGCAGCCGGCGGCAGAAAACACTGTTCTTAAGGCTGCAGTTTCTGACAGTTTTGGTAGTGGTGTTACTGATGCTTATCAGATCTCTGAGAAGATGAAGCGTTATGACGCCATCGGTGATCTTAAGCAGCAAGCAATTGAGCAACTAGCTAGTGAAGAAACAGGTGTTAGCGAAGGTGAAGTGTCTGATGTGTTCGGTGCTTTAGAGAAAAGCACAGTACGTAATCGCATCTTGGACGGCGCGCCAAGAATTGACGGGCGCGACACAAAAACAGTTCGAGCAATCGAAGTCGAAACCGGTGTTCTTCCTAAAGCTCACGGATCGGCTTTGTTCACTCGAGGAGAAACGCAGGCGCTTGTTGTAACTACCCTGGGTGCAGTTCGCGACTCGCAAATCATTGAAGATTTAAGCGGTTCAAGAAAAGATCCGTTCATGTTGCATTACAACTTCCCTCCTTATTCTGTCGGTGAAGCTGGTTTCATGGGTGGGCCGAAGCGACGTGAAATCGGTCATGGCAGATTAGCGCGGCGTGGTGTGGCGGCTGTAATGCCAGCGGAAGAAGATTTTCCTTATGCCATTCGTGTGGTTTCGGAGATTACTGAGTCCAATGGTTCCAGTTCTATGGCTAGTGTTTGCGGAAGCAGCTTGTCAATGATGGATGCAGGTGTGCCTGTATCGGCTCCAGTGGCCGGCATCGCTATGGGGCTTATTAAAGAAGGGGAACGTTTTGCAGTTCTTACAGATATATTGGGTGACGAAGATCATTTAGGCGACATGGATTTTAAAGTTGCTGGAACTGAAAAAGGTATAACAGCTTTACAGATGGATATAAAAATTCAGGGTATCACTGAAGAAATTATGGAGATCGCTCTGGAACAAGCAAATACAGCTCGTCTTCATATCCTGGTTGAGATGAATAAAGTTATCTCTACTGCTCGTGAATCTGTTTCAGAAAATGCGCCAGCAATGGCAATGATTAAGATCGACCCAGATAAGATCCGTGATGTTATTGGTAAAGGTGGTGCAGTAATCCGAGGTATTACTGAAGACACAGGTGCTTCAGTTGATATAGACGACGACGGTAATGTGCGTATCTACGGGGAGGATGCTGATTCTCGCGATGCAGCGGTTGAAATGGTTAACGCTATTACTGCCGAAGCAGAAGTTGGCAAGCTCTACATGGGTAAAGTCGCTCGTATCGTTGATTTCGGCGCGTTTATTACCATCTTACCCGGCAAAGACGGTTTAGTTCACATCTCTCAGATCGCTCAGGAGCGCGTTGAAAATGTGAATGAATACCTTAAAGAGGGACAAGAAGTGCTAGTGAAGTGTTCAGATCTTGATGCTCGGGGAAGGATTAAATTGAGCATTAAAGAAATAACGGACGAAGAGAAAGCAGAATATAGCGTCGAGACCGACGCATAATTCGTTCTTGTTAGAAAATAAAAGGCCGCCGCATTGATTTATGCGGCGGCCTTTTTCTTTAACTGATTGGTCGAAATTATCCTAATTGCTATTAGCAAACCACGATAATTCTACGTATCGCCTTGAGATTACAGTTCGAAATCAACTGATAAGGAAAGCATTCGACCGAAGTTATCATAAAGCCTGCTTTCGAATCCGCCTTGGACTGGAAGCCGTCGCGGTTCCCAATCGAACAAGTTGTTTATAGCAAACGTTACGTTACCAGAGCTATTAAATAAATCATCAAAGAAATAGGTATAGCTCGCATTAGCGATATAAGATTCTGGAATAATAGTTCTGGGTGTAAATGCACTCGAGAACGTTCCATCAAATGAGAATTCATCGGTGTACTTAGTCAAGAATGATGCAGCATGATTGCCCCGCAGCCAACCCAATCTTAGGTTTGCTACTAATTCAGGTAGTGGAGGAGAAAGTGCTGTATCAGCATTTCTTCTACCCCTTGCATCGATAATTACACCATCAAGCCCAGCATAATCATAAGTAACATAGTAAGCTGCATTAAACGCGAGATTGAAATTACCCCAATCTCCAGACTCGAACGAATATGTTGCACTCAGGTCTAAAACATCTACCAGATTAGTGTTGATATTATCCGCGACTCGGATTACCTCCGTAATCAAATTACTGGTTGGGTTCCGAGTAATTGTGAGGTCAGGGTTCGCGGTTACATAGGCAAGCGCAGCCGTTCGACTCGCGGATCCAGCGGTAGGATCATAGTCGGCTTGGCTAATGCCAGTTGCAGCGAGAGCATTATAGAATTGCTGATTTGCGATATCTTGAGCGCTAAGGGTTACGATCCGATCTGTATATTCAATTTCCTGATAATCAAGACTGATACTCAGGTTCTCAATCCCTTCCCAAGTGAAACCAATGTTCCAAATATTAGATTCTTCGGGCACTAGATTTGGATTCTTGGAGCTACAAGACAATACGCCTAGCAGATCCTGACCAGTTAATGGGTCTTGCCCGGTTCTGTTATTGTAGCAACCCGTGCGATCAGCAGGGCCTACATCATCGGCATCTGGGGCAAGAAAGCTCTCTCCCCACGAACCGCGAATGGCAAGCGAATCTAGCGGCTGCCACCGAAGGGCAACTTTAGGGGTTGTCGTATCTAGACCGAGGTCTGAAAAATCTTCATAGCGCGCAGCAACTTGCATGCTTAAGTTTGTCATAAGCGGAATCTCTAACTCGGCAAAGACGGCTTGTGTTTTTGAAACATCTCGTGTTGGCACTAACAAAGGAGCAGATTTGCCCGAAGAGTTTTGCCAGTCAATGCCAAGCTTCTTCAATCTCCCGGTGTCGGTGGCATCCATTCTATCGCGCATGGCGTAACCAAATGCAGCACCAACAGTTCCGGTAGGCAGATCAAATAAGTCGCCTGTCACGACCGAGTCAAATATCACAAGACGATCAGTTTGTAAGTTGGCATCAGCACTTTCGAATAGCCAATCTGTAACTTCCTGGGTGTTATTGGTGTATAGGCCGTCGGAGCGATCCGCATCGTAATTTGGAGAACGAATATCGCGAGAGGCGAACGGGTTGAACCACTCATTACCAGAAGCACCGCCCCTGCCGTTTAAGGCCGCTATCATACGAGTAGCGTTACCGTCGTAAGTATCAACACGCTGCTCATAAGTTTGGTAGCCTAACCACGCTTCACCGACCCAGCCGGTATCGGCAACATCAAACATAGCGCCAGCTTTATAAACTTCGGTGGTGTACTGGTACCGCTCTGGAAAATAGCCGGTATCAGCAATCTGGCTAGGCTTAGCACCTACGCCTTGCTCGAAGCCATTCCAAATAGTGTAAGTGCCAATGCCATATACCCCCGGTGTAACTGGCGAGCCAGTTGGGTTTGCGGGATGATTTGCTGGGATAGTCATATCGTTATACCAGGCATTGGACATCGGAGTGACCGGTTCAGTGGTGAAGATGGATTCGCGATAGCTGTCTGCTATTTGAAATTCAAGAGTCAGACCATCGTTCACCTCGTATTGCGCATTACCATAGAATACGTAGTCATTCGCTTCACGGTTATAGTCTGTCCATTGTGCATAGTGAAACCCGCAGAGCAAACCCCCAGCGATAGGAAACCCACTTTGCGAACTCCCTTTGTCTCCTTTAAATGTCGTTTCGTTACCATAGGCACCACAGTCAGGATCTAAATATGGTGCTCCCCCAATATTGTAGTGACCAGGTGCACCAATAAAAGTGGCATTATCATAGGCGAGGTACTTTGGCCGTTCTTCGCGCTGAAGTGGAGTTTTTCTGCCAACTTCCAAGGCCATTACGACATTGAGGCCATTGTCGAAAGTGTTGCCCCACATGACGCCTAGTTTCGGTTCTTCGAAGTCGCCATCTTCGTCCCGTCCATAAAAGCTACGAACCCGAATCCCATCAAATTCTTTAACTGGAATCAGGTTTACTACACCGGCGACGGCGTCAGAGCCATAAAGTGCTGAACCGCCATCAAGTACAACTTCGATTCGGTCAGTCGCGATATCTGGAAGAATAGCGGACAACGCGCCTTCATTAATGTTTCGACGTCCATCAAGCAAAGTTAGTGTGCTGCCGGTTCCTAATCCTCGCAGATTAAACTGGGCAGAATTGGAGTCTTGGCCACCACCTGCACCACCCAGCACGTTAGCAACGGTGTCTACATTCTGAGTATAGGTTAGATCCCTGATGTACTGGCCGATGTTGGCGGCGCCATAAGTAAGCAAGGTTTCTTGCTCAACAGTATCAACTGGGCTTGCGCCTGTAAAATTACTGTTACGGATGTACGATCCAGTTACTACGATTTCTTCGAGATCGTCTTGTGCCAACACTGTGGGTGTACAGATAGCAAGCATGATACTGCTGCAGAGCAGTGTGCGTGAGCTGATCTTTAATTTTTTATATTTATGACCATTCATTTTCTTCTCCTAAGACTTTAATTAAGAGTAACGTTCCCAGGCTAATTACTCACATATAGATGAGTGATTTCTATTGCTTATTTATTTCCAAGGAGAGTGAGTCTGCCATGATTATCATATGAATTTTGAAATGAATTGTTACAGGTAACCGGATTTGATGGAGCCTTAATTTAATTAAAATCAATGACTTAGTGAAGATATTAATTATTTTCGGTGCTTAATATTGCAAATTGTTACGATTACCTCGTGCGCTACGATATTTTTTTGAAAAAATGCTAAAATTTGGACTTGATTTTGGCTTTTTACGTTGCTAAAAAACCCTATAAAGAAACAATAGATTATCTACGAGGAGGATCTTTCAATGTCGAATAGGAGAAGTTCAATCCTTTTAAAACTCATTAGTGCTTTTGGTTTCTTGCCAATATTAGCTGCTCCGATGTTGGCAAGTGCACAAGAAGACCAGATTACTTTTCATAGGGATATTGAACCAATACTTCAGCGTAGCTGCCAAAATTGTCACCGCGCTGGTGGTGTTGGACCAATGCCTTTAGTGACATATGAGCAGGTGGCGCCTTTTGCAGGACTTATTGAATACAAAACGGGTTTGCGCGATAGAGCCGGAGCGATGCCGCCCTGGTACATGGAAAAAGACATTGGTATTCAAAATTACAAGAACGACCCTTCATTGAGTGACGAAGAAATTGCTGACATTTCCACTTGGGCTCGCAGCGGTGCACCAAAGGGTAATGCAGCAAACGCACCTCAAGCGTTAGTGTTTGATGATTCTCTAAAATGGACTGCGGGTGAACCAGACTTAGTCGTTAAAACTAATGATGTCACCAAACTTGCTGGGACTGCTGATTGGTGGGGAGAAATTGATCGTGTACCCGTTGGTTTGGAAGAAGATCGCTATGTAAAGTCAGTGGAAATTGTCGAAGTCAACGATGTAAACAACCAAGCAGGCACCGGGCGTGATACGGTCGGTGGGCGCTATATTTTTCATCATATGATCTGGAGTACCGCTGAACTGGACGAAGAAGGCAATCGAATTGAAGACTCAGTGACAGGGTGGCCAGTGCATGAAGTTGGTCGTAATGCCGACATATTTGATCCTGAAGGTGGTCGTCTATTGAGAGCAGGCACTTATGTTTATTCTGATTCGGTTCACATGCATTCCAATGGCAAAGACACAACTGGCCATTTGGAAATAGGGTTTCGATTTCATCCAGTAGGATATGAACCGAAGTATGAGCGTGTAACTCTTGGTTTGGGTAATGGCGTTGATATCAGTATAGCCGGTAATCAGAATAATCAGGAACTCCATGCTTACACGGTGCTTGAACAACACACTAAATTTATTACTTTTGAACCACACCTTCATGCCCCGGGTGAGCGAATGTGTTTGGAAGCAATTTGGGGATATACAGTCGAAACACTTTCCTGCGTGGGTTATGACCATAACTGGGTACGTGGTTATGCATTCGAAGATCAGGCTGCGCCTTTACTACCTAAAGGCACCATAATGCACATTGTTGGATACATGAATAATACAGAGACAAACCCAAACGTACCTGACGCGAGAAATTGGCAGGGGTCTGGAAATCGATCTGTGACGAATATGTTTATCGATCTCGGCATGCGGGTAAAAATGGATGATGAACAATTCTTTGCTGAGATGGAAAAGCGAAGAAATGATTTAAACATGGGGCCAAACGATCATGTGATCGGCTGTCCATTATGTGGAGCGCCGCTTGTGGCACCAATAGTAGAAGACGTAGAAGCTTCCGATTAACAGTAATGAATGCATTACGGGAGAATTAGGTGATTAAAGAAAGATTATTGACTGGTGACACGCTGGCTATTAAAGCTGTCACGTTGGTATTAGTTGGATTGTTATTTGCTCAAGGTGGTTTTGCACAATCATCTTATTCCAAAGGTAGACATGTAGAACCTGCATTTGAAGGCTGGCGTCCAAACCCGGACGGTACGTTTAATTTGATGTTTGGTTACATGAATGAAAATTGGGAAGAATCGCCGGATATGCCGGTTGGAGATAATAATTTTTTCTCCCCTGGGGATTTAGACCAAGGTCAGCCTACTCATTTTCTGCCACGTCGAAACCGCTTCACATTCGAAGTAACTGTCCCTTCTGATTGGGGTGAACGTGAGCTAGTTTGGACCTTGAATATAAACGGAGTCGAACGGAAAGCCTACGGCACGCTTAAAGCTGATTATCTCGTTGATAATATGGTCATCGCTTCTGAGACAGGTTCCTTAGGTGCGGGCACGAGCTCTCCTGAATCTCGAGCGAACATTCCTCCAGTGGTTTCTGTTCAAGGCGATAACATTCGTGCAACAACAGTTGCAGAACCGCTAAACCTTGAGACAATAGTTACTGATGATGGGCTACCTGAGCCAACTGATCCGGTTGAAGAAGCACGTCAGTTTGCCGAGTTCGCCGGTGGCGCTTTGGCTGTCGCTTTTGTCACAGAAGAAAATGTCATGCAGCGGCGGCTGATGTCTCCCCCAATTAAGGTAACGGTCCAAAAAGTGAATGGGTTGTACTATTCATGGAATAAATGGCGTGGACCCGGCGAAGTAACTTTTGACAAGCCTCAGGTGAAAGTTTGGGAAGATACTCGAACCAGCGCGAACTCTCCTTGGGGATCACTCTGGTTACCGCCACCAATACCAGTAGATGGCGTATATGATGTCAATGCCACATTTAGTGAACCAGGAGAATATATTCTTTGGGGCAGAGCAGACGATGGTGGTTTGTATCATGACGCCTGGATAACAGTTAACGTTTCAGAGTAGTCTGGGGAAATTACTAATAATTTTAGTAGGGCGGTGTTACCGCCCTTTTTTGTAGAGGGAAAAGAATTAAGGAAATGGGACTGTTTTTTTTATGCTAATTGAAATAGGAATGGTATAAGGCTTTTTAAAAGCCGCAGTACGTATAAAGCAAGAGTTGTTAGTATAAAATGGGCTGGCTACATGGTCCGACGGTATTGTCCACCCACCTCGAAGAAAGTGTCGGTAATTTGTCCTAAAGAGCAATAACGAACAGCATTCATTAGTTCTGCAAAAACATTATCATTATTAATGGCTGCATTTCGCAATGCTTCTAAGGCTTGTTCGCAGTGATTAGCGTGTTGTGATTTGAAGTTGTTCAAACGCATAAGCTGGCTCTGTTTTTCTTCTTCAGTCGAACGGGCAAGTTCGATTTTTTGTTCTTCTTCAGTATCAGAATTTAAGAAAGTATTAACGCCAACGATAGGTAAACTTCCATCATGTTTGCGATGTTCATAATACATGGATTCGTCTTGAATTTTGCCGCGTTGATAACCAGTTTCCATTGCGCCGAGCACTCCACCTCTTTCAGAGATTCGTTCAAATTCTTGTAGTACAGCCTCTTCAACCAGGTCGGTTAACTCTTCAATAATAAACGAGCCTTGGTTGGAATTCTCGTTCATTGCAAGACCCCATTCTTTGTTAATAATTAGTTGGATGGCCATGGCACGTCGTACTGATTCTTCGGTGGGTGTAGTAATAGCTTCATCATAAGCATTGGTGTGTAAACTATTGCAATTGTCATAGACCGCTATTAATGCCTGCAATGTTGTACGAATATCATTAAAAGACATCTCCTGGGCATGCAGTGATCTCCCGGAAGTTTGAATGTGATACTTCAGTTTCTGACTTCTTTCATTAGCCCCATATTTGAACCGCATGGCGGTTGCCCAAATGCGTCGTGCTACACGGCCCATCACCGTGTACTCGGGATCCATGCCGTTGGAAAAGAAAAAGGAGAGGTTGTGAGCGAAATCATTCACTTCCATACCGCGAGCAAGATACGCTTCGACGAAAGTAAAGCCATTTGCTAGGGTAAATGCGAGTTGTGAAATTGGATTCGCCCCAGCTTCAGCTATGTGATACCCGGAAATACTCACTGAATAAAAGTTTCTTACATTGTTTCCGGTGAAATATTCCTGAATGTCTCCCATTACTTTAAGGCTGAATTCAGTGGAAAATATACAAGTATTCTGACCTTGATCTTCTTTAAGGATATCAGCCTGGACCGTACCGCGAACGTTTTCCAGGGTGTAATTTTTAATCGCTTTCCATTCAGCCTCATTTGGTTGTCTCTCATTCTCTTCGACAAAGACATCGACTCTTTGGTCAATGGCAGCGTTTAAATACATTGCCAGGATGGTAGGAGCAGGACCATTAATAGTCATAGAGACAGATGTCATTGGATTGCAGAGATCGAAACCGCTATACAAAACTTTCATATCATCCAGGGTTGCTATGGAGACACCCGAATTTCCTACCTTCCCATAAATATCAGGTTGAAGGGCGGGGTCGAAGCCGTAGAGGGTCACAGAATCAAAAGCAGTGGATAATCTTTTTGCATCCGAGTGCTCTGAAAGTTGCTTGAAGCGTTTATTCGTCTTGAATGCATCACCTTCACCAGCAAACATTCTAGTTGGATCTTCACTGTCGCGCTTGAATTGAAATACACCGCCGGTGAAAGGAAATTTCCCTGGAACGTTCTCCAACAACAACCATTTTAATAGTTCGCCTTCATCTTCATAACGAGGAAGGGAAACGCGGGGTATATCAGTTCCAGAAAGTGATTTTCGGGTTAGTGGTGTTCGCAATTCCCGATCCCTTACCTTAATGACATACTCATCGCGGGAATAATCTGCTTTAACCTGCGGCCAGGACTCCAACAAACGCTTTGCGCGAGCATCTAGTGCGGCTTCTTTTTTCTCAAGTATTGCGTTTAGGTTATTACTATTTTCATCTGATGCATCTAGCATTGCTTTGCTAGCTTGAAGTTGTTGCCTTTCTCGAGCGAGCTTTGACTGTATTGCCACAATGCCGTGATAGTTCCTAACTTCAGCTGCTATTTCAGCTAAGTAACGTTGTTGCTGTGCGGGGATAATTAAAGAGCGGTGACTAGAAGTTTTTACATCGACTTTAGTTAGATGCCGCTCGAATTTTTTCAGTCCTTTTTTCTCTAATTCTTCAACGAGTAACTGATACAGCGCAGTAATGCCGTCGTCGTTGAATTTTGAGGCAATAGTTCCAAATACAGGCATTTCATCAGGCATCTGTGAAAAAGCCTCTCGATTACGCTGCACTTGTTTTGATACGTCTCGTAAAGCGTCTTCACTCCCTTTTCGATCAAATTTATTAATAGCAAAAACGTCAGCATAATCAAGCATGTCGATTTTTTCTAACTGACTGGCAGCGCCAAACTCTGGCGTCATGACATAGAGAGAGACATCGACAAAAGGCACTATGCCGGCATCACCTTGACCAATACCTGGTGTTTCAACTATGACCAGGTCGAAGTCAGCTAATTTGATTGCTGCCAAGATGGCATGGAGATTTTTTGGAACTTCGGTGCGCGCATCTCGAGTGGCTAGGGAGCGCATGAAAATATTGGGGTGATTGATCGCATTCATTCGAATGCGGTCGCCTAATAGAGCCCCGCCGGTTTTTTTCCGCGTTGGATCAATTGCAAGCACAGCAATGCGCATTGAATCGTTGCTGTCTTGCCTAAATCGACGAATAATTTCGTCGGTAGAAGAGCTTTTGCCAGCACCGCCAGTACCTGTTATTCCAAGAATAGGTGTCGAGGAACTCTTTAATGAGTTCTCAATTAGATGACCAAGTTGATGTTCATCATACCTACCGTTTTCAATCGCGCTGATTACTTGAGTGAGACTAAGTCGGTTGCCTGTTGTTAGCAGTTCTAAGTCAGGTGTGCTTTCACCTTTAATGTCGCCACTACTAAGCATGAGCATTTCATCAATCATGCCCTGTAAGCCTAAATTTTGGCCATCACTTGGTGCATAAATTCTGGTTACACCATACTGATGTAATTCTTCAATTTCTTGCGGAATGATAACACCGCCACCTCCACCAAAGACTTTAATATGAGGAGCACCGAGTTCGTTCAATTTATCAATAAGGTACTTGAAGTATTCAATATGTCCGCCTTGGTAGGAACTAATGGCAATAGCGTTAACATCTTCCTGTACCGCAGCTTCGACAATTTCTTGAACTGAGCGATTGTGGGCAAGATGGATTACTTCGGCACCGCTAGCTTGGAGGATGCGACGCATAATATTTATCGCGGCATCATGACCATCGAATAGGCTGGCAGCAGTAAGAAATCGGACCCAATGTCGCTTGCTAGAGGTCCCTGGGTCTCCAGAGTGCTTTTTAGCAGCTTGGCTGAAGTCGACCACACTCACGTTAGTTCTCCCATTAATACAGTTAATCTAATCACCGGCAGATTTAGCATTTTAGCCTAATCTAACACAAGATGTTTGAATCAATTATTGTACGGATCAGTTTACTTGAACTCTTTGTAAGGTCTACAAGTAAGGAATTATTTTGAACGTAGATATTGTATAGTGTGTGAATGGAAACGTGGATAGTATTTACTTTGCTTGCAGTTGTTATGCAGTCAATTCGAACTGCGAGTCAAAAAAAGCTTGCAACCAAGATTTCAATTCAAGCAACAACTCTCGTTAGATTTCTGTTTGGTATTAAATTTGCGATTATCTATCTAGTTATTCTTTGGCAAGTGTATCAACCCGATTCTATCGCATTAAATATCATATTTTTCCGATCAG
>Ga0315315_10004847_pt1 | contig 12425 bp, 9 predicted proteins | sample M140m3416metaG_FD_203699 | JGI IMG/M metagenome (GOLD analysis project Ga0315315, IMG submission 203699) | Ammonia-oxidizing marine archaeal communities from Monterey Bay, California, United States - M1 40m 3416 | ecosystem: Environmental > Aquatic > Marine > Intertidal zone | place: USA...
TTGCATATGAATAACATTTCAAATGCAATTGCTTTTACTTCTGAAAGTGAATATTCAAAGGTTCGAATAATAAAAAGTGCAGGATCAAATGACCCAAATATTCACCATAATAGCTGGTCTTCTTTGAGTCATATTCATGCTGTTGGTTCTAATGACAACTTTTATTTGAAAGGATCTACATCAGGGTTTAGTTTTTTTAATGGCGGAAAAAGTAATGGAGAGGGCTTACCTGTAGAATTGATTTCTTTCAATGGTCATTGCAATGGTTCAAATATTGATATTCATTGGAATACGGCTTCAGAGTATAATAGCTCTCATTTTATTCTGGAACATTCGAGAGATGGCATTTATTGGACGGAGATTGATATTAAAGAGTCTGCAGGTATAAGCACTGAGTTGAGAAATTATAATTTCACCCATGAGGGAGTGGTTTCTTCAATCAATTATTATCGCCTTTTGCAAGTTGATATAGATGGGACTATTAAGAAATACAGCCCTATTGTCGTTTCTTGTTCGGAAAGAACTTCGGGAGAATTAGCGGTGTATCCAAATCCAAGTTTTGGTTCCTTCCAAATCATCATAAAAAACTTCACTACCATAGGTGAAGCCAAGCTAATGCTCGTAAACGCAGCGGGTGCTGAGGTATGGGGAAAGACGATTGAAATTGGAAATGGAATTAATACCTTTATGGTGTCCGATGAATTAGATGCTGGAGTCTATTATCTGATTTTGATCGATAAGAACTTTAAAAAACAAGTAGTAAAGCAAGTTATAAAATAGTTTCTCCCAATTTTATCCTCAATGAGCTTGATGATTTCAATTTAAATCATACCAATTTTCTTAACTTTATAAAAAAAAGATTATGCTTGCTCCGTTCAACCTTCAGAAGTGGATTGATGAAAATAGAGATGTTCTAAAACCACCAATCAGTAATAAGAATCTTTATGTAGAGGCGGGAGATTTTATCGTAATGGTCGTTGGTGGGCCTAACGCTAGAAAGGATTATCATTATAATGAAAGTGAGGAGCTTTTTTATCAGATTGAGGGTGATATCACTGTAAAGATTCAAGAAAATGGCAAGTCCAAGGATGTTGTGATTAAGGAGGGGGATATATTTTTGCTGCCTGCGAATATTCCTCATTCTCCAATTAGGGGTGAAAACACTGTCGGCTTAGTGATTGAGAAAGTAAGAAAAGATACAGAGTTAATTGATGGGTTGATGTGGTATTGTGACGATTGTAACCACTTATTACATGAATATAAATTTCCTTTGAAAAATATTGAAAGAGATTTCTTGTCTCGATTTAAGGAATTCTACAGCTCTCTAGACAAAAGAACGTGTAAGAATTGCAGTACAGTGATGGAGGTAGATTCTAGATTTGTAGATTAATTAGAATAAAACGTCCAATCAAAATCTGAATTATTGTAATCTGTTTGTCTAAGCTTAAGATTTTTGTTCTTTAGCATAATAATTTCATAACTCTCACCGAGAAGCATTCCATCTTCTAACAATGAAATCGAACCTTGAGAATCTATAAATTCCCATGTCCCGTGGGAAGTAGTTGATTGAAGTTGTCCCAGATTAGGTGTAATGATAGATTTTGAATATGTTCCATCTTTTTCAATAGACAAATTCATTTCGTATGTGCCATCGTAAAGATCGGATCCATCTTTTGTGTAGCTTTCTAATACCCAATCATTGGTTATCCTTGCTTTTCTTGTAAGTAAGGAGAAATTAGGACCTTCACTATACTTATTACAAGAAGTAAAAGCCAAGGTTGTGAGTAATGATAAAAGGACAAGATATTTCATACGTAATTTTTATCAAATGTACTATAAAATTTGTTTTCTAACAAGAATAGGGGAGGCATGGTATATGAGTGGAAATTGGAAATATTTTTTTCGACTATTGAGAGTTTAGGGAATCCATTTTTAGGTTTGAAAAATTAAGATTTACTATTGAGGTTTCTCGTATATTGTTTAATTTTGGAAAAAAAATATGAGATACATCACATTCTTAAGCCTATTACTTTTTTCGTGTTCAAATGACGCCTCTAATTTGGCTTCATCAGAAAGTCAAACAAAAAAAGAGACTGCGGCTCAATTGAAAGAACCAAATATGAAGTTTTCAGCAAATGTTGAAGGAATGGTTTGTAAAATGGGTTGTGTCGCTTCAATAAAAAAAGAAGTAAGAGCTTTAGCTGGGGTATCTTCTGTTGAAGTTGATTTCAAAGAAGATGAATTAATTCAATTCGTTCAGGTTTCGTATAATGATACTCAAGCAAATGAAACAGTGATTCGAAGTACTATTGAATCCATAAATAATGAGCAGTTTCAGGTATCAGCTGTACAAACAGAAACCCTCTAGTTTATTTAAATGCAATTATTTCATAAGGAATTTGGTTCAGGTAAACCTCTTGTAATCCTTCATGGTCTATTTGGGTTTTCCGATAATTGGCAGTCTCATGCTAAATATCTTTCCTCTTATTACAGAGTGATTCTTTTTGACTTAAGAAACCATGGGAGGTCATCCTGGAGCGATAGTCATACCTATGAAAACATGGCACTTGATGTTGTCGAGTCTTTAGATCAGCTTTCCATTGATAAGGCATGCTTTATTGGACACTCAATGGGAGGAAAAGTGCTAATGCATTTGGGGCTAAATCATGGTTCTTACATCGATAAAATGATTATTGTTGACATGGGCACTAAATCCTACCCAATGCATCACCAAGACGTGATTAATGCAATACAATCCGTAAATGTTGAAAATGTAACAGCGAGAAGTCAGGTCAATGAAATGTTAAAACCATTGCTATCTAGCGAGGGATTAAGACAATTCTTGCTTAAAAACTTGTACTGGAAGGAAAAGGGTGTTTTGGCTTGGAGAATGAATGTGAAAATACTTGTTGAAAATATGCAGGAGATTCTCTCAGTATTGCCTTCTGGAGAAGTGTTACACGAATCCCTGTTTATTCGTGGGGAGTTGTCTAATTATATTTTAGACGAGGATGTAGACTTGATTCAAAATCAATTCCCAAACTCTGATTTATTAACCATTGAGGGTGCAGGTCATTGGGTTCATGCAGAAGCAAGTGAAGCATTTATTGAGTCCACGTTGTCTTTTTTATTGAGATAAAAAAAAGCCGCTCATTGCTGAACGGCTTAATATTTTAAGGTTGTTTAGAATTACTTCTTCACAACTACTTTTGCGATTTGCGATGTCATTCCATCATTCACTTTAACATAGTAAACTCCGCTAGACAATGCATCAGTTGATAAAGAGTGTTGAGCTCCGTTAACAGTTGATGTCATCACTTCTTTTCCTGTTACATTCAATATGCTCACTGAACCATTGAAGTTTTCAGTAAACGTAACATTAATTAAATCAGAAGCTGGATTAGGATAAACATTAAATATGTTATTTTCTGTTTCTTCTATACCTGCTGTTCCTGAAAGAACACGGATAGCTAATGCATTACCATTTGTGTAAGATGATCCATCAGTAACCAAGTGAATTGCAGATGCCCAGAAAGGCTGAGCAACAGTTTGATCGTCTAATACACGAACCGCTTGGTTTTCTATATAATAACAATTAGCTGCAAAGAAGTATGCATTAGGGGCCAAAGTAACTGGCGCATCAAAAAAGATATTAGCATACCCATTAGTAATATCATCTGCTGTTAGTGAGTAAATACCACTTTCAGCATAATTACCATTAAGGCCAGTAACCGCTCCGATTCCATCTGCAAAGAAAACCGCTGTATCAATAATTGATATAGTCAATTCACCACCTTCGGATGAACCATTTGCTAATGCAATTTGAATTCCATTTACTTGATTTTCAGATTCTCTCATGTGGTACTGAGCAGCTAGAACAGTATTGGAAAGTTCTCCTGAAAATGAATCAGAACCTAGAGAACCTAGAGCAAGATTTTCTGAAGGTTGAACATCAATTCCATCTTGAGAATAGATATCAGTAGTTACTTCAAAATTTCTTACCAATGAATTGTTGCCATAATTCTCACTACCAACAACTTCTTCTGTAGAAGAAACTGTATATGTTCCTTCGTAAAGTCCAAGTGCAAGAGCAGGTGTTTCGATATTTGAAACTGCGATCTCATCGGTCGATAATACATCACCAACAACATAATTGTAGTTAATAGAACCGAAATCAACGTCAACAGCAACATTTGTTTGAGTTTCTGATCCAAAGTTAACGCCATATGCAGCAACTTCATAAGAATCGTCTAGTTGAGTAATTGGTGTTCTTCCATACTCAATTCCTTCATTATTCACCCCTACGAAAACTTCTGTATTTAATACTACATCATTTTCAGGTTGCTCTAAGATTTTGAAATCATCAATAAACCAAGCGTATCCCCAAGTACCCGTCCAGTTAAAACGGATGTAAACTTCACTTTGTCCTCCTGCAGCAGCAGAAATGTCAATCTGAACTTTATATGGATTAGGTGTAGGGTTGTCTACGTTTGCTGGTAAAGCAGCATAAACATTTGGGTTGGTTGATTCATCATAATCAGGATTTAAATCAGTAGGCCATGTTACATTACCGGCTCCATCACCAACACCTACAACTACAAACGGCTTTTCATAGCTATATGCTCGATAGAATGTTTCGAATTCGATGATTACGTTTGGATAAGCTGAAAGATCAACAGGAACAGCCATAGTTAACCATGAGTCCTCAACTTCGTTTCCACCAGTAGCTCCTCCATAAGCGTCAGAATCGACCATGGCCCAACCATTAGATGCTGTTGTTGATGCAATGTCACCAATTGGGTAATCACCAGCACACGAAACAGAACCAATTGAGAAGTCAAGACTACAATCAGCAGCATCATGAGCAACAGCCCAATCAGCAGCATTAGAGAAATCACTTTCCCAAATCGTCGCTTTTTCAGTAGCTACAGGTTTATGATTCGGTTGTTGCTCTACGGCAAAAACCGTTTGTTTTTTGACGCTAGCGCCATTTTTCTGCGCATTCACAGCTATAGCTGTCAAGGCAGACAATGTTAAAAGATAGAATTTTTTCATTTTGATACTTTAATTTTGAGTAACAAATATAGGGATTTAATCCCATTTGAAAAAATCTCAGAGACGTTAAAAATCTCTTTTCATCAGTGCCTGTGTCAAGTCTAGTAGTGCTTGAGTTTTATTTTCGGATTGTATGGCATGAAAATGACTTAACGCCTTTTGATAATAGTCTTGCATAATCTGATGACACTTTGATTTCACCTCTAATTCGTTAAAAATAGATTTTGTGCTATTGATTTTTAGAACAGTATCTTTTTCAGATTTCAATCTTTTAAGTTCTTTGACTTGTTCATCATTTGCATGGGATAAAGCCAATATACTCAGCAAGGTGTTTTTATTGGCTAAAATATCACCTCCAACTTGTTTACCGACCTTTGCTCCGTCGCCGTATAAATCTAAAAGATCATCTTGTATTTGAAAAGCAATACCAATGTTCACCCCAAATTGATAAATTTCCGATCTATTCTTTTGAGATGAATGCGCTAAAATAGCCCCCATTTCAAGGGCACATCCCAATAATACGGAGGTTTTGAGTTTTATCATTTGAATATATTCCTCTTGGACGACCTCGTCTCTAGTCTCAAAGTCCATATCCATTTGTTGCCCTTCACAAACCTCAACGGCTGTCTTATTAAAAAGCGTGATTAGTTCTGGTAATACATCCGGTGGACAAAGTGCCAACTGTTCATATGCTTTAATCATTAACACATCACCTGATAAGATGGCAATGTTTGTATTCCATTTTTCATGAACAGTCTGCTGTCCCCGTCTTAATGGTGCTTCATCCATGATGTCATCATGGATCAATGTGAAATTGTGAAAAATCTCAATGGCTAATGCGGCATGTTTTGAATTTTCTATGGTTTCCCCAAAAAGTTCTGCAGATAGTAAGGTTAAAATGGGACGTATTTTTTTTCCTTTAAGACTAAGGAAGTAGCCAATCGGCGAATAGAGGTTGTCTGGAGATTCAGGAATGTCTAACTGTCTAAGTTCTTCCTGAATGAAATTAATATATTCAGATGATAGATTCATTTTTCTTTTATCAGATCTATTAAATATGAGCCATAACCACTTTTCATGAAAGGCTGTGCAATATCTAGAAGCTCTTGCTTGTTAATAAAGCCTTGTTTGTAGGCGATTTCTTCTATACAACCGACCTTTAACCCTTGTCGTTCTTCAATTACTTGAACGAATTGAGAGGCTTGCATTAAAGAATTGAATGTTCCTGTATCGAGCCATGCTGTTCCGCGATCTAATACACCAACTTTAAGTTTTCCTCTTCTCAGATATTCTGCATTAACATCACTGATTTCATATTCTCCTCTTGCAGAAGGTTTAATGTTTTTGGCAATTTCAATTACGGAATTATCATAAAAATATAAGCCAGGGACTGCATAATTAGACTTTGGTGAATCTGGCTTTTCTTCAATTGAAAGCGCATTCATGTTTTCGTCAAAATCAACGACACCATATCTTTCGGGATCCTTAACGTGGTATGCAAAAATCACTCCCCCACTTGGTTCATTGTGAGCTGAAAGCATGTTGTCCATTGTTCCACCATGAAAGATATTATCACCAAGAATCAAGGATACATTGTCGTCACCAATAAAATTTTCTCCTATCACAAAAGCTTGAGCTAAACCATTTGGTTTTTCTTGAATGGCATATTCAAATTTGCACCCTATTTTCTCGCCATTCCCTAATAGTTTTTTAAAATTAGGCATATCGTGGGGAGTAGAAATAATTAATATTTCGTTTATCCCTGCGCGCATTAATGTCGATAAAGGATAGTAGATCATAGGTTTGTCAAACACAGGCATCAGTTGTTTGCTAACAGCCAAAGTGAGTGGATGAAGCCGAGTCCCTGAACCTCCAGCGAGTATAATTCCTTTCATTATTTATTTTTCATTTTCGATAGAATTGCCCTTTTCAATAGAAAGTTCGTCCCATTCTGTCTCTGAATCCTCTTCATAGGCATCGAAATAAGGCTCTTTAAAAGACCGAGTAGTAAGAAATTTATCAAGAGAAAGAAGTAACGATGGTAAAACCATGAGGTTGGTTAGCATGGCTACAAGAAGTGTTATTGATACCAGTAAGCCTAATGCTTGTGTTCCCCCAAACTGAGAAAATGTGAAAACTGAAAAACCAGAAAAGAGCACAATAGAAGTGTAGAACATTCCTAGGCCAGCTTCTCGTGTTGCATTATTGATACATGTTTTTAGGTCCCACTCGTTGTTTTTTAATTCCTGCCTATATTTTGCCAAATAATGGATGGTGTCATCTACTGAAATCCCGAATGCAATACTGAAAACCAAAAGAGTTGAAGGTTTTAAAGGTATACCGAACCATCCCATTATTCCACCAGTAAAAAGAAGAGGAATAATATTTGGTACCATTGAGATGACCACCATTCTCCATGACCTGAACAAAATAGCCATAAGAATTCCTATTGAAATGACAGCGAAGATCAAACTAGTTATTAAGTTTTTCACCAAATACTTTGTTCCTTCGGCAGCAACAACAGATGTTCCCGTGAATGTGACATTAAAATATTCTTTATCTATTGCATTGCGGAGAACAGGATAGAACCCTTTCGCATTCATTTCCTTGATTAGAAATGCTCGGTCCTCGTACAGCAGATTTCTAAGCTCCAAATCATTATCTGAGAGTGAACTGATTACAGATGCTTTTATTTGTGGAACTTTCTCAAAAATTGAATCTAAATATTCAGGTCGAGATGCTATTTGATTATAACAAGATTCAATAAACGTTGAGTCAGGGTTCAGTATTAGTCTTACCTCTTGCTTTAGTTTTTTTACTTTTTGTGCAACATCATATGACCCTAAATCTTTCATTTGACATCTCACTCGAATGGTTCTATTATTAGTGTCAAGAACCTCCTTAATCGAAAAGCCACCATTGATGACGTCCCCTTTAAAGAGCTTTGTCATGTATTCTTTTTGTCTTCTCGCAGATGACGCTCTTGCAATACCTCTTGATGCAATTTTCAATCTGTATTTTGAAGAATCGTTAGAATAATAAGCCATATTAAGGACTTTAATGAAATCCACGATCGAAACACTTTTCGAAAATAGACTATCACGCTCAATTGTTTTTTGAACATTTTCTATTCGTTCTAATTTGTTGAATGTATTATTTAACTTTTTCGAGTTGAATTCTCGAAAGTTAAACAAGTCTTTGTCATTGTATTCGATCATCATTTCAAAAGGGATGGATCCTCCGAAATGCTTTTCAAGAAATTTAACATCTTTACTTATGGGATCATCTTGTGGCAGATCCCCCGTAAGGTTTCCGGTGGCTTCGATTTTGTATAGTCCGACCATACTCACAAAAATTAATCCAGCAGTTCCGAAATAAATAAGCGTTCTTCTTTTTTGAGTACTTTCAACGATAAAATTGAGCATCCCTGTTGCTATTTTTCGATCAAGGTGTTTAAGGTGTCTTGTTTTTGGCCGTTTAGAAAAAGAAACAAAAATGGGTAGAATACATATTGAAATGACAAACACCAACATGATGTTGGTAGACGCGGCAATTCCAAATTCCATTAATTTTTCAGAATTAGTGAAAGCAAAAGTCAAAAACCCTAAGGCAGTTGATAAATTGGTTAAAAAAGTTGCTGTTCCTATTTTTTGAATAACCCTTGATAAGGCTTTCACTTTATTTCCATGGTCTTTTATTTCCTGATGGAACTTCGTCATCAGAAATACGCAATTGGGTATACCTATCACAATCATCAAAGGAGGGATAAGGGCCATCAAAATAGACAATTTGAATCCCATTGCTCCAATGCTTCCCATCGCCCAAATTACAGCTATAGTTACAACCGTTAAACAAATTCCAACTACTCTGAATGATCGAAAGAAAAGATAGAGCAAAAAACCTGTGACCAACATTGAAGCCCCTATAAACAGGAACATTTCGTTTTGAATTCTTGTTGCAATAACAACGCGCAAATAGGGTAGGCCAGCGAAATGCATTTTGCCCAAGTCTTTTTCGTAGCTATTGGCCAAGGCTTCAATATCCAACACCACTTTTGATTTATTCTTATCAGAAAGGTAGTCTTCATCTATTCCGATCATCATGACAGAAACATCACCTCGATCACTGAACAAAAGACCTTTGTAAAACGGATTTCCGCGAACTTCTTTTTTTATGAGCTCAATACTTTTTTCTTGAAATGTAGTATCAGAAAAAGCTACATCAACCTCGAATTTCTTTTCTTCCTTATTGTTTTTGAGGATTTGAAGGGTTGGAGCCGCTTCCGAAAGAACTGATTCTACGCCTTTAAATTTTAAGATTGAATCCCCAAGCTGTTTCCATTTTTTTAACTGCTTTTCTGTATATAACGAATCCGTTTGAATTGCAATAACCAAAACATTTCCATCCTCACCAAATCGTTTTTTGAATTTATTGTAATTGGTTGTGGTAGGGGAGTCCTTAGGTAAAACAATGCCATACTTGTTGTCAAGCTCTAGACGCGTTAAGGCAGAATAACCGAAACCAACTGTAATCAAGGTAATTACACCGAGTATTAAAAACCGGTTACGAAGAATGAAATTTGCAATTCCTTGCCACATAATATTTTCAGGTCGTTGGAACGAACAAATTTAAAGATTTAGTTTGACATAGGAAGTCTAATTGACACTAGAGCCAACGGAAGAGATCGTCAAACATACGCTTTCCCCACGGAGTATTGCCGTAATCTTTTTCAATTTTAGCCTTTAACTCAATAAGCGTAAATACTTTATTTTTCCCTTTATCAGGTGTTAAATCCTCATTATTCGGTGCTACGATTTCAATTTGTTTGGCGAAATAAACAATCCCACCATCTTCGGTGGCCAAGCCAAGAATTGTACCTGGAAGTCCGGAGTACCCTTCTGGACCAGTAGGAGTTATGAGTTCTGGGGTGTACCATGCATATATCCTGGTGCTGTCATTTTTCTCATAAATAGCTTTCCGGCAATCATAACCGCTTATGTTTCTTTTACTTTCAGTGATTTTCCAATCACGCTGTGGTAAAGAATCTTTGATATAAATGTTTTGACCAAAAAGTCCTAGAATAATAAATTGACTTTCTTCTCCTAAGTATTGATAATAATAATTCTTGGTTGTCATCCATCCCATTCTTCCTTCAGAAACGTCTTGGATAGGTCTGAAAACAGATGAGGTGTCGTTGAAGAGAAGCTCAAATTTGTCAATTTTGATTTTGTTATCTTCATTAATCATCTTGCTCATTCTACTGTCCTGAAAACGTTTAAGCAGGTTTGTTCTTCGTTCGAAAGTGATTTTCCCAAATGTATTATACTGACTGAAACCAGTTGAGGAAATAAATATGAAAAAACTTAAAAAAACTATCTTCTTAATACCATCCTTTAAAGTCATCTTCTTTGGTTTTATTGTTATTAAATTTATAAGTAAGTCTCATTAAAAAATATCGAGAAATAATTCGAGTAGAATTATCTGTGATCACATTTCCATTGACTTGACGAATGAGGTTTGTGTTTTGGTTCAATATATCATTTGCGTTTATAGCGAGAATTAAGTTTTCTGTTTTCAAAAAGGCTTTGCTTAATTCAGCATTAATTACAAAAATATTTTGGTCAAAACCATTTGAACGTCCTTTATTTATTGTGTAGTTAGCATCTACTTTAATTTTAAATCCTCTTTTAATTCTCCATTCACCTTCTGCCGTGTATGATTGTGTGCTGTAGGGTTGATTGGAAAATTGGGATAATGATGAAACAGGATTTACATAGGAGTAACTGTTGCCGATATTAATCTCTAATGAATCAAAATTAAATTGGATGCCCAATCCTCCTGATATTGATGTGTTTTGAGTCACATTTTCAACATCATTAATGAAGTTCGTATATTTTGAGTAATTCGCATTAACGTTCGGCTCAAATTCAATTTTTCTACTCAGGATTGGAAACCCAGCACCTGCAAACAATGTTCCGAAGATATTACCGTCGACGTTTCTCGTTTGTGAAATGGTTCTTCCATATTCATCATAGGATGTTGAATTTGCAAAGGCATTGTCTGTGTAGGTAGCTCTTATTCCACTCCATATGTATCTTCCGCTTAATGCTTTCCAAGTATTAAAATTAATGTTTAGGGAATGTACATAGTTGGGTTTCAAGTCGGGATTTCCTATCTGGATGGCATTGGGATTGGTATTGTCTTGAACGGGTTGTAAATCATTCATAGATGGTTGATCCGAACGTGTATTGTATTTGATGTTTAACCTGGTTCCTTGTGAGGGTTTAAATTGATATCTTAATTGAGGAAGAAAATTGTTGATGTTTTGAGAGATCAAGCTATCTGTGATGAGATTGGTATTATCTATCATTATGTTTCGATAACCCAAACCAGCTTGAAACGTGTGTTTAAAGTTTTGATAGCTCAAAATAGCTGTTCCTCTATTTTGAATCCTCACATTATCGAAGTTATTAGAGAGGTCTTCAATGGGTACGTTGTTGTTCAACCTGTCTTTTGCAAAAATCTCTTGAGATGACTTATTGTTTTGATATAAATACTCTACCTGAAGTTTCAGGTATTTACTTATGGGTTCAGTATAAGTTAGTATTCCAGATTGATTTAATGACTGGTTTTCATTCGTTTTATCTTGCTCAATTAGTGAGTCTGATGGAATGGGAAGGTAGTAATTTGAGGTATTTTCTAAGGAACTTTCCGTTTCATTATCGGACGTTTTCAAATAATATTCTGCTTTCAACTCTCGTTTAGGCTTTTTAAACTTTCGAATAATACGGAACTCTGATTCGCTTGAAAATCCTTTTGAATCATTAGAGTTAAAAATATTAGTTTGCAATGACTGATTGCTATCTTCACCGAAAAAACTATTCCTTGTACTTGAGCTGTCTGTGGCCGCATCAATTCTAAAGCTAGGCTTTATCTCTATTGAGGTCAGAGAATCAAGTTTGGTCTTGTAGGCCAAATTTATCCGATGAGACTTTGTTCGTTCCTTTAAATCCACTGAGTCCACTGTTCTGTAACTTGTATCAGCAAGGAAATAGCTGGATTGACTTCTCGAAACAGCATTAAGATCACTTTCGTAATAGGAATAATTCACATTAATCTTTCCTGTTTTTCCAATCTTGTCGGAATAATACATTCCTGTTTTTAGTGTTCTAGGAATACCGCTTGTATTTGAAGAGCTACTTTGATCCCACCAACTTCCGTTTCTCTCATTATCCAATCCGAACTTCGCTGCGTCTCCAAATCCAAAATTTGATTTAGGAGTATTCGAGGTCAATGCAAATACAGATATTTTTCTTTTTTTATTGAAGTTGTTGTAAAGAAATTCTCCTTCATAAAATCCATTGTCTTCA
>Ga0315315_10004848_pt1 | contig 12424 bp, 12 predicted proteins | sample M140m3416metaG_FD_203699 | JGI IMG/M metagenome (GOLD analysis project Ga0315315, IMG submission 203699) | Ammonia-oxidizing marine archaeal communities from Monterey Bay, California, United States - M1 40m 3416 | ecosystem: Environmental > Aquatic > Marine > Intertidal zone | place: USA...
GGCGGGATTCCTTTCTGGAGGGCAACGCGCAATCCATTCCAGTGGATGGCCGCACCTATGTGGTTTGTGTGATCGATGGGACGAACACGACACTTGATGATGCGCGCCTGATCACGGCCGTGCATCCGCTGTCGCGGGACTAGTTCAGGCCTTTGCCTTGGGGATCACCGCCAGAACATAGATGGCGGCGATCCCCAGAGTGGCCAGCCACCAGCCCTGCCAGACTCCGAAACCGAGTTGGGCGACCACAAACCCGCTTGCCACAGTCGCCATGACTGCAGCAGCGCCGGCCCTGCCACTGCGCAGATGGGTCATCCCGCGCCATGCGAGACCGATTAGGATGGCGATCAGTATAAGGCCGACAAGTCCGAGCTCCAGCCATATCTGAATGACCGAATTGTGCGGATGGAGCGGCATGGCTGCACCCGTGGCGGAGCTGCCATCAGACTTCGTAAACAGAAACAGTTGCTCATTTCCGCCGGGAAACACCCGGGATGAGTCCAGCCCCCAGCCGAAGATTGGTTGTTCGAGAATACGGTCGGCTGCGAACTGCCAGATCACGAAGCGATGGACCTCGGAATTGGGTGTGTCGATATTCGCGAGCAGAATTTCATTTGCGCGGGGAACCAGTGTGTCGAGCAGCAGCACCATCGCAATGAAGGCCGCAAATCCCAGGCACAGAATCGCGATTCCTAGTTTTTGCGAATACAGTGCGGCCGCAAACACTCCTGCGCCAATGATAAGTGCAAGAGGTGGCGCGAAGGGGGGGAGCAGGAAAACGGTCAGGCCGCAGAGCCCCACAAACCCCATGGTTGCGCGGCGGCCGTAGACCTGAAAGATTGCCAGGGCTGAAGGCCAGACAAAGATTGCGAGAATGCTGGCGGTGCGATTGAGGGTGTCAAACTCGTTCCCCAGTACCGTCTTCTGGCTGATCCAGTAGGTTAGGATTTCGATTTTGGCGAATTTGCCGAGGGTCAGGATCACAAAGACCAGCGCGCTGAAGGTCAGCCATCCTGCGAAGCTCTTACGCTCTTCGGGGGTCAGCTTCATGGCGACGTCGAACAGGATAATTAGAGAGCCGGCGAAGAGCAGCAACTTGGCAGATTTTTCCAGACTGCGTTCCGGGTCGATCGACCAGAAACTGGTCAGTGCGCCCCAGACCACCACAGCAAGAATAGCGAGGACGAACTTCGGATATCGTAAACCCCGCATATCCCGCACGATCAGACGCCGCAACAGTACTGCGGCGGCCACACATATGGCGGGAATCCAGACCTGTAGCGGGGCAAACGCCGCGAGCAGAGCGACGATCATGGTCAGCACGTGCAGCAGGGGCGCGTCGGAGTGCAGCCGAAATGTCTTGGTGACGCCCATCATGCGACGTTTTGCCGGAGAGACGGGTCACATGCAAGCCGATCCGTACCGTATGCGTGACGTTACCGGGATCGAATCACGGACAGGTTCGTGTAAAACATCGGTAACAATCGGCTGGCAGGTATTCTGTGGGATAACGTCTCGTAACGCGTGATGTGCAATCCCGACATCGGACATTGAAATGCATCTCTTGGTTGTTTTGGAGGATCGAATATCCGACTGGAGCGCCAAGGGCGAGATTCTGGAAGGTTACTTCAATCCCGATGCTGCTTTCGAGACCATAACGATTCTTGGTCTGGTTGCTGATGCGCCGGATTCAGCCACTCTCGCTCGTTTGTGCGGACCGGCACACTGCCGCTACATTTCGGCCGAAATCGATCGTCGGTATCTTGCCCTGTCAACAGTTGGCCTGCGCTATGGCCTGCTGTCCAGGTCGATGCGTCACCTGAAGGCAAGATTGGATGCGAATCTACCTCAGGTCATTCGGGCCTATGGGGACGGGCTGGGCGCGATCGCAGCTTCCATCATCGCCGACCAGACAGGAATTCCCTTTGCCGTAAGTTTGCACACGACGCCGGACCCGCTTATCCAGTCGCGGTTTCTGGAGTTCAAGGACCGGATCTGGCGACGTCTTGCGCAGTCGTCCGTCATGCGGGCGCTTCGAAACGCCGATGGTATTATCGCAGTCTACAGCCCGATCAAGGACTACCTCCCGTTGGATATTGCGGCGAAGACGCAGGTGATTCCCAACGTCGTCGGGATTCGCGAAGACGCCGCGCGGTCAACACGCGGAGGGCCGCCATTGAAGCTGATCTGGCTCAGCCGCCAGATGCTCGGCCGTGATCCGCGACCGGTGATCGCGGCTCTGAGTGAACTGCCGGATGTTGAATTGACCCTGGTTGGGGACGGCCCGCTGCACCAGGCCGCGCGGCGCATGATTTCCGTGGAGGGGTTGGACGATAGGGTGCATGTTCTGCCCGCTGTGGAAAACGAGGACCTTTGCGCGATGTTGCCCGATCATGACGTGATGGTCCTGAACAGCGGGTTTCGTGAGATGCCCAAATCGGTGATGGAGGCTTCTTTGTGCGGGCTGCCAATCCTGGTCAATCGGGAGCCGGCAGAAAACACTAATGAATACAGATACATATCAGCGATTTTTATCGATGGCCGTGCCGAATCCTACCGCGATGCCATTCGTGATCTGATGCGCGATTCAGAGCGGCGTTTGACGCTGGGACGGCAAACCGGGGAACAGGCCTGGAACGCGTGGAACCCGCAAACCGCAGGGTCCAGAGCAGCGGATCTGCTGCGAGCCCTCGCGGTGCGCGGGCGAACAAGATGTGAATGAAGGAAGAGCGATAATGTCCGGTCTGGTGATTTTTGGTACGCGACCCGAAGCGATAAAACTGGCCCCGGTGGTGGCCGGTTTGCGCGCTGCGGATCCACAGGCTGACTTCGAGGTTGTGTGTACCGGTCAGCATGCAGAAATCATGACCCAGACACTGAATGCGCTGGATATGGAGGTCGATGCCAATCTGCATCTCATGCAGCCCGATCAGACGCCCATTCAGGTCGTCCGGCGCATCATTGACGGGTTGAGCGAGCGGTATTCGTCCCGTTCGCGGGACTGGGTGCTGGTGCAGGGTGACACCGCCACGGCTTTTGCGGGTGCGGAATTCGGTTATCTGAGTGAGGCTGCTGTGGTGCATCTGGAGGCCGGATTGCGGACCCATGACATCAATGAGCCCTGGCCCGAGGAAGGTTTTCGTCAGGAGATTGCGCGTTTGGCGAGCCTCCATCTGGCGCCCTATCCGAGCGCACATCAAAACCTTCTCGATGAAGGCATTGATGCCGGCAGCATTCATGTTGTTGGCAATACGGGTCTCGACAGTCAGGAATTGATGCTCGGCCGGCTGAACGCGGCGGACAATGCCTGGCTTCCGGCGGGTGAATTCATTCTGGTGACACTCCATCGGCGGGAGAATCTGGGCGAGCGTCTGGCGATGACCTGTCAGCGACTGGCCGCTTTGCTGACCGAATATCCCGATCTTTCCATTCTCTGGCCGATTCATCCGAACCCGAAAGTCCGGTACACGGCCTACCGGTATTTTGGCGAAGAGAATGACAGGGTCACCCTGTGCGAACCGCTGGACTACCCGAAATTTCTGAGTGCACAGAAAGCGGCCAGACTGGTCGTTTCGGATTCGGGCGGGGTGCAGGAGGAAGCCGCATCCATGGGCACACGTGTGGCCATTGTGCGCGAAAAGACCGAGCGCCCCGATGCGGTTGATCTTGGTCTGACCCGGATTGTGGGTGCAGATTCAGCGCAACTTTCCGAAACCGTTGCGGCGTTTCTTGCCAATCCCCTGGACCCCGATGCGGTGGAAAAATGGCGGATGCTTCAGGGTGAGGGCGAGGCCGGAGCCAGAGCTGCCCGTGTGATTCTCGAACGGTTCGCGCGGGACTAACGCGCCTGTCGCCGGGTTTGATAAAGCCGCGCGGACAGATCACTCAACCCATAGACCGCAATGAACAGCGCCGCCGCGATCCAGGGTGTTTGCATCATGGTTGTCATGGTTGAGCCGAGGACAACAACCAGAACGGCCAGAGACAGGTCGGCGAGCACGCGCAGGGCACTGTCCCGGGGCAATAGTTCGAGCCCCAGACCGGAACGCCCGGCACCATGAATGATGATGATGGCGAAGCCCAGCCGGGCGGAGGCGACAGAGATGGCCGCGCCAAGAATCCCGTATGCAGGAAGAAGAACGACAATGCCGACGACGGCCGCGAGCCCCCAGAACAAGGAGGTCCACATCAGAAATACGGCTTTTCCGGAGATGTAGAGCGAATATTCCCAGGGTGTCGCGGACTGGTTGATGAAAATGGCGAGGACCAGCACAGCCATGGTGGCGGGGGCGATCTGAAACGTTTCACCCAGAGCAAGAATGAGAATCTGTGGACCAAGAATGGCGAGCAAAACGGCCAGCGGAGTGGCGAAGGTGATGAAATTGCCGAACAGCCGGTGGGTGAGAGCAATCGCTTCGGACGATGAGCCCGCCGTCATCGCGCGTGCCATACGGGGATAGAGAAGCCACCAGTAGGGCGCGCCCCAGGACGCCAGTATTGCGATCAGGGTTTGAGCGGCTACGTAGCGGCCGACGGTTTCACTGCCGACAAGGCTGCCGATTAGAACACGGTCGACCATCCCCATGAGGGATTCCCCCAGCCCGGCGATCATGAATGGCATACCCAGCGCCAGAGCGGCCAGCACGTCCTTTCGGGACAAGAGCCGAATTTGGCCCGGCCCGATCGCCTGTGAACGCATCAGGTCCGCGGCGGCGCTGAGCAGAAATACCACTTTGAGAATAGCGATCATGATGATGGCCGTGACCGGCGTCAGATCGTTCAGGATCCAGAGCACCGCAATTCCGGCAAGCGAAATGAGCGATTCTCCGATTTGCAGAAGTGTGGCCGTGCGCACGCGTTGCCGGGCGCGCAGGGCTTCAAAGAACAGGTTCTGCCATGCGGCGACAGGCAGCAGGATTGCGGCCGCACGGATCAGCGCGATGGCCGATGGATGATTGGAAAAATCTGCGGCAAACCGTGGGGCAAATACCCAGATGGCGACTGCGAGACCCATGGAAAGCATGGATACGAGAAGGAATGCAGTTATGATGGGGGCGGCAATATCCGCTGCATTCGTGGCGCCGGCAATCTGACGGATGATCGCGAAGCCCAGCCCCAGCAGCACGATCGGGACGAGAACGGCCACCAGTGCCTGAGTCTGTGAATAGCCGCCAAATCCCTCGGCTGCGAGCCAGCGGGCCAGCAGAAATACGAGGAAGAGCGCTGCGCCTTTGGTGACCCCTTCGGCAATGAAACGTTGCACGAGGGCACCGTCAATCTGGCGTTGCCCGATGCGCATTTCAGTCGGCCCCGTCATGGGGACGGCGTGCAACCACATACCAGCGCTCCGCCAGACCTGACAGGTATCGTGACGCCATCGCGTCCCAGCCCGGTTCCGCGCCGCGACCACGGACGCGTCGCATGAGGCCGGGGATTTTGTCCAGACCGGGAAAAAGCAGGAACTGAGACAACACGCCGTGCGGTTCCATGGAGACAATCTCGAGACCATTGTCCTGCAGCATCGATCTAGTCTGTTTTGCGCTATGTCCGAAGACACCGTCCATGCCGCGTTTCCGGTAGTAGCGCCGCCAGTACTGTATCGCCAGGGATCGGGATCCGGCGATATCCAGAATCAGTACCGCGCCGGGTGCGAGAAGAGATGCCATATCCTGCACGGCTGTTTTCTGATCCTTCTGCGAGAGCAGGAGCAGCGTGGAGAAACAATAGACAAGGTCGAATCGGCCTTGCTGCAAGGGCAGTCGGGGCAGGGCGCTGGCGCAGGGCAAAATCCGTCCGCGCGATCCCGCGCTGGTCCCACCCGCGACCAGCGTGGCCAGCATGTGCTGACTGGGGTCAGCAGCAACCACGGACAGGGAACGGGCTGCGAGGCGGAGCGTGTGCCGCCCGCTGGCGGAGCCGATATCTGCTGCAAGCCCGCTTTCGGGCGCAAAGGCGCTGATCAGGGCCCATTTCCGGTCCTGAACGTGGTCTTCCCCGATCTCGGTCGGATAGTCTGACGCTTCGCGGTCGAAATGTGCGGCCACCTGCTTCATGGGACACCCGATGCCCGTGTGCTGCGAATGGCACGAAGAAGATCGAACGTGGCTGCGACCACCGGCCGGGTCGTGAGTGTCCCGCGATAGTAGGGGGCGAGGCTGCCGCCGAACCCCTTCTTGAAATCGCTGATCCGCCGCAACTTGCCTTCGGTCATTCCGGGGAATGCTTCGCCGCACTCATATCGGAGCAAGCCGCGTGCCGCGAAACTCCTGATGGCATGCCATTGGGCCAGATCATTGGTTCCGTTGGACAGAGCATTATCATCGCTGGCCACGATCCAATAGAGAGCGCTGCTCTTGTATTCGGCGAATATGTGAATGGCGATGGTCTGTCCATCCGGGGCAAGCGCACAGATTCCTGTCGCCATACCGGTGCGAAGGAATTCATCGAAAATGATCTCGAAATACGTGTCTGGCTTGGCGGGAACATCTGTGCGCCGGGCATTTTCCAGATGCAGTCGATAGAAATCTGCCTTGTCGTCGGGGGTGGCCGCGCGGGCGGTGATGCCCTCCCGTTCGGCGCGGTTGACGCTTTTGCGCACACGCTGCTCGAGATTGCGCCACAACGCGTCTTCGCTGTGTCCGGTCAGTTCGAGCACCCAGCTCTGGGTCGATGCTTCGCGGCAGCCCAGCATGACAAGCGGATTGATACCGTCGGCGGAGAGATCAGCCCGGGCTGGTGCCAGAGGTGCGACGGACAGGTCGATCCGGTGCGCGCGCCGCTGGTCAGCTAGTTCTTCGAGGCCGGTTTTCACGGCTGACTCGGCAGACCTGCGCTGGCGTACGCTCAGATCAGGATCGAAGGCTGGCCCGCCCGTCGATTCCAGATAACGTAACAGCTTCCGGAACGGGCGACGTCCCGCGATCTCGCGCAAGGGAACCAGAGCGAGGATGCGGTTCTCCTGCGGGTTTTCGATGGCAAAGCTGACATCGGCTGTATCTGACCAGGAGGCATAGGCTTCGATCGCTTCCCAGCGGTGCCACAGCCAGGCCTCGGGGAAGCGGTCTGCCGCCTCGTTCCAGCGGTCGCGACTAATATTCAGACGTGTGATCAACGGTGTGTCAGAGCTCATGGATCGTTCCCGAGGGAACTCTTACGCGTTGTGACACCGAACTGCCAATCGTGAACTTGCACCGATCAGATAGACGAAGATGAAATGCGCCCAGTGATATCGAAACACGGAACTGTCGATTGTCTGGTGGACGAAAAGGGCAATCAGCAATGCGATAACGGCAATCGAGGTTCCGCTGAGAGTCTCGTCATGCCGGGTCAGTGTGAAAGCCGGACGAAACCAGACGACCAGAACCAGAAGCAACCCGACCACACCTGTCTCGAGAAGCAGCGACAGAGGCATGGAGTGTCCTGATGTCTGGGTTCCCAGTGGCGCGAAGACGGCTTCCTGGGTCATTCCGAAGCCAACACCGCTGAACCAGACGTCTCCGGCGGCCTGTACTGCAAGACGCCAGATATCTGCGCGTTCGCGCAGATCGAAGATCTCTTCACCTCCTTCCAGGCCAGATCCGGCCTGCAGCACGGGGAGGGCGTAGAGCAGAATGGTGAGGCCCAGAATGGCGAAGACGGACAGGCGTGCCAGCTTGCGCCGTTCCGTTCGCAGCAGGAATATGACGACCAGTCCCACAAGTGACATCGCGACGGCGGCGCGGGAGGCCGAGAGGATCAGTATGATGGCTATCGCCAGAATCAGGGCGATCTCCACCCAACCACCGGCGCGCAATCTGAACCTGGCCGTCGCACAAAGAGAAATCAGGGCCAGAGCGGAATAAAGTGCAAAACTGTTGGGGTTGGATGTGAAGCCCGAGAACCGGTGAATGTAGAGGTTCAGATTCAGGTACTGGCGCCCGCCTTCGGAGACGCCAACCACCCAGCCGCCCAGATCAAGTATTCGGAACCGATCGAATTCGCCGGTTCCGGTGATGTCACCGAATGCGTAGACGTTCAGGGAAAATATGTAGGACCCGAAGGTCACGGCGACCAGAAACCATTTGAACCATGCAAAACTTCGGGCGGGTCTGGGGTCCGCCGCCGCAAGGATGGCAAGTCCGATACCCGGGATAAAGACCAGCAGCCAGCGTCGTGCGGATATCAGCGTGTCGTCGGTCCACAAAAGGGTCAGCGCTGCCCACAGCGCCATGATGAGCAACGGTGCCAGAGTTGCTGCGTTTTGAAAGGCAAGCATGCGCAACACCGCAATGGCAGCGAAAACGAAAGCCAACTGCACGCCGAGAATGACAATTTTGGGTGGCGTGATGAACCGGGTGCCGTCGTAGTATCCGAGAAACCCTGTAAGGCTGACGAACAGGGCGGCCAGAAACAGCGTTCTCGTCACGGGCGGGGTTTCGCTGACCCCAGTCACTGTGCGGTTTTGCCCATGGCGGCAATCGTCTGGTCCAGTACATCCCTGAGCCGTCCGCCAATGCGATCTATTCTGTAGTCGTCACGCACCCGTTCGGAGGGCTGGATCTTGCGGGCGCTGATTTCACGAATGGCCTCTGAGAGTGTGCGGGCCACATTGGCCGGATCGTCCGGGCTGACCGCCCAGCCGCCCGCACGCTGGACGAGTTCCTGGGTCACCCCTTCGGGCGTGAGCGCGAAGACAGGTCGATGTGCCCCCAAATAGTCGATCAATTTGGAGGAGAGGAAAATCGATGGCGGTGGCATCGGGGCATCGCTGATCGCGAGCAGGTCACATGTCGCCATTCGTGCCAGAGCATCCATATGGGGGAGAACCCCGCCATGGACGATATATTTCCGGGCGGCAGGGTATCTTGCCATTTCATCATCGAAACGTTCGCCGCCCACGCCATAGAGTTGCAGCATGAAGTCGGGAAGGGATGAATCCCGGACCATCTGATCTATGGTGTTGAAGAGCAGGCGTGGTGTGCGCGGGCCATAGAAACTTCCGAACATGCCGATATGGATCAACTGACCGGGCGCGTTGTCGCCGGATGGCCTGTAGAGCACCGGGTCGAATCCATGGGGTACCACATGGGCTTTCCCAGCGACGGGCACATCCGGGTGGTGATCGGCAAAGTTGTTCTGCATTTCAGCGGTGGGAAAGACCAGTGCATTGGCCTCCAGAAGAACATTGCGTTCGAGACGATGACTCCAATCCGACAGCAACGGCACCTTTCGGTCATAAATGCTGCTGGACCAGGGATCCGAGAAGCACGCGATCCAGGGCAGGTTTGGATGACGTGCCTTCAGCCGGCGGCCTGCAGCATGCACCGAGTGATACTGGGACCGGGTCACCAGACAATTGTAGGTGTCGGGTTGCATGGTTTCGGCAGTGCGAACAGCCGCGCCGGTCAATGTCAGATAGCGATCGGGCCGAAGCGGGAGATGGGAGACTTTCCCCAATATCCGGTATCGCGCGCCGTCGATACGTTCGACACGTCCAAACCGCGATTCCACATAACTGTCCAGACTGTGATCGGGAGATTGCGCAAAAAGATGCGGGGATGCGGTCACCATATCCACATCCGCATCGGGAATCGCGGCCATGGTCTTGGCTGTCACGAAGGATTCCGGGCTGGCGATCGGCGGGAAACAGTAGCCCAGACAGAGAATGCGAATGCCCGGATCAGCCATGACCGGCTCGTGCAAGAATCGTTGGGAAATCCGGCGCGGCATAGGGGGCGAAGGCGGCTAGGGTGGCGAAGACCTCGTCATGTAGTGCGATATCTGCAGGATCGAGATACATGTTGAGAAACAGTGGCTGTCCGCTCTTCATGACAGCCAGATAGGCGTTCAATTCGGCGATCAGGCGATCGGGCGAGCCATCCCCGTTTCGAACGATGCCCCAGCTGTCGATGATCTGACCGGGCTGGCTGATGCAGCCGCTGACCGGGAATTCGGTGATTCCGTCTCGATCGTAAAAGGGTCCGTGACGCAGTGTGAACAGGGGGCGGGTGGATGACGAATATCGATAACCGAGGGATTTCAGATATCGCCACAGCGCCCGGAGTTCCTGTGGCTGTTCGAAGCTTGCGAAATGCGGGGTTCGAAAACCATCGGGTGCCTGGCCGAGTATGTCGCGAATGGCTTCGTCGCCGCGCTGAATGTCCTGCTGCCATTCGGCCGTGGGGGCCGTGCCATAGAAATAGGTCGATGTGAGTTCACCGGAAGCGGAATCGAGCGCGGCGTGGCGACGAAACCCGTGGTTGAGGAAAACCGCACCATCATCGGCGATCTCACGATAGGTGGTCGCAGCGTCGGCAAGAACCTCGCCTGCGACTGCATAGAGTGGCGACAATCCGGCGGCGCGAAGCCGCGCATGAATGGTGCCCACAACGGCGCTGTCTGCATCCGTGTCGCAATCGAAAGACAGGATAAAACCCGGTGCGCGCAGTCCTGCGCGTCGGCACAGCGCCGTGTTGCGTTGCAGGCTTTGCCGGGGAAAAAATCGCGCATAGGCCCAGGCAGCCGCGAGGCCGGGATCTGCTAAAGCTTTACCGATTTTGGCTAGCAATGGATGTCTCGCTGCACATGGGCGTCACGCATCTCTGACAGGCGTCGGGTGTAGCCGTCATTCTAGTACGAAATTCACGATTCATGCGTGTATTGCAGGAATGTCGGGCACGCGGATGTCTAGGTCAGTTTTGCTGCGCTGTTGATGTGTTGTCGAACGGCGGGGTCCTGCATCAGGTTGTCCGCAATCGTCTCGGCGATGATCCGGTTGGCCCGGGTTGTCGTGTGAATGATGTCGAAAAACTGCTATCCCGACCGCGACGAAGAAGGCCGAGATGATCGAGCTGACGATCAGGGGAACGGTTTCCAGACTGCCATCACTGGTGATCAGGCGTCCCAGAAAGAAAGGGGAAAACACGACGCCGACAGCCAGAATTGCAATGGCCACAAGGGCTGACAGGGTCTTCTTCGTTTGCACCGTAGGTCTCCCGGGCCGTGCTGTCAGATCGTCGGGATAGCTATTCCACGCCTTCGATAAAGCGCAGGTCGCGGGTTACGGCGCCGTCTAGAGCTTCGAGCGCTTTCGCATAGTCGGGTCCGTCATGGACGGCGAGCGCCGCATCCAGAGACTCGAACTCGATGATCGTTGTGCGTTGCAGAATGCCAGATTCATAGGCTTTCGCAGCCATGCCCCGGGTCAGGAATGTCCCTCCACCCGCTGCAATGGCAGGCCCGGCGAGCTTCAGATAGGCCGCGAATTTGTCCGCGTCGTGAATCTCGTGATAGGCGGCAACCCAGTATCCTTTTGGCATCGTCTTCTCCCGTTGCGTGCGGTCTTCAGATTTTCGTTTCGGCCTTGTCGAGAAACGCCTGGACCAGAGTGTTCCATTTCTCGGGGTGGCGCCGATAGGAGTAATGTCCGCCATCGTCGAAAAACAGGAGTTCCGATCCGGGGATCGCCGCGTTCAGGTCTTCGGCGAAATAATAGGGGATCGTGGCATCATCGACGGTGCCGATCACCAGCGCGGGTTTGTCGATCTGCGCGATCTCGTCTGCGCGATTGTGTGCCAGCATCATGTCGAGGCGCGCTGTCAGAATTTCCACGGGCCCGATCGTGTCCAGCGCCCGGCGTTCCAGTTCCATCACGGCGTCAAAATTGTTCCGGAACTGGTCAGCACCAGAGGTGAACATGCTGGAAACCTTCACATATTCTTCCGGGCCATAGGATTCAGCGATCCGCTTGCGGGTGACAGCGACACGGGTGATGAACTCATCCGCCGTGACCCAGGTGTTGTTGAAGATACAGGCGCGCACCCGGTCCGGATGGTCGAGGGCGAGATTCTGCAGGATGCAGCCGCCGGTCGAAGTGCCGACGATATGTGCTTTCTCGATATCCAGCGTGTCCATCAGGGCGATCACGTCATCCGCGATGGCCCGGGTGGAATAGGCACCGGGTCCGGTCGGCTTGTCGCTGTCGCCGGTGCCGCGATGATCGAAGGTGACGCAGCGGTAGCGCTGGGCGAAGTGATCGAGCTGAAACGACCAGGCGTCGTAGAGCCCCACAAGGCCGGGAACGAAGACGAAGGCCTCGCCATCCCCTTTGTCTGCGCAGTTGAGAGTGATGTGACCGATATCGATGCGTGCCATGTCAGGAGTCCTTGTCGAAAGAGATGCCGCTGGCGATTTCCAGCATGGGTTCTTCAAGGGGAACCCGTAACCCGTCGTTCAGGCGGTTCAGGAGCCCCATGGCGGATGCAACAATCGTCACTTCAACCCGTTCCTGATTGGTTGTGTGGGCGACAAAGGCGTCGATGACATCCGGCTGGATCGCACCGGCATCGATCGTCAGGGCTTCGGCATAGGCCAGGATGGCACGTTCCTTTTCGTCAAATGCCGGGTGCGACCGATAGTCGTGCATATTGTCGATTTTTTCCTGAGA
>Ga0315315_10004850_pt1 | contig 12419 bp, 7 predicted proteins | sample M140m3416metaG_FD_203699 | JGI IMG/M metagenome (GOLD analysis project Ga0315315, IMG submission 203699) | Ammonia-oxidizing marine archaeal communities from Monterey Bay, California, United States - M1 40m 3416 | ecosystem: Environmental > Aquatic > Marine > Intertidal zone | place: USA...
GGGTCTAACAGTAACATAGGTCTTAATTCAGGTGTTATTATGACTACGGGAACTGTTGAGAATTCAACAACCTTTTTAGGTGCTCAACAAGGACCTTTTGGTCCAAACGATAATCCCGGTGCAGGAATGGATAATGGAGCGGGTGGAGATGCTCTATTAGATGGTTTAAGTTCTGCTTCGACAGAGGATGCCGCTATTTTAGAATTTGATTTTGAAGCAGTGGGGTCATCTATTTCCTTTCGCTATGTGTTTGCTTCAGAGGAGTATTTAGAATATGTTAATGCGGGCTTCAATGATGTGTTTGGATTCTTTATTACAGGTCAAAACCCCAATGGAGGAAATTATTCAAACACAAATATTGCTTTAATCCCAGGATCTGCAACTCCAGTTACGATTGATAATTTAAACAACATTTCCAATAGTCAGTATTACAATAATAATGGCGATGGAAATAGTGCACCACAAAATTCTGATAATACAGTGGTTCAGTATGATGGTTTTACAGACGTTCTAACCGCATCAGCAGATGTTGTTTGTGGCGAAGTATATCACATTAAAATAGCGATAGCAGATGCTGGGGATGGTCAGTATGATTCTGGTGTGTTTTTGGAGGCGCAAAGTTTTACAAGTGTGTCTCCTATATCTGTCAATAGTCAAGTTACAACAGTAGGAAATTTGCCTGTAAATCAAATTATGGAGGGTTGTGGGAATGCTGAAATACAATTTATTAGAACAGACTCAATAAACTTTAACCAAACGTTTTCACTTTCTTATGCAGGCAGTGCGTCTAATGGAACAGATTATACTTCTCTGCCCAATACTATTACGTTTGCAGCTGGTCAAGCAGCTCAATCAATCAATATTGTGTCCATTTATGATTTATTGGCGGAAGGTACGGAGTCACTTTCCATTACAATTACCTATTCCGGCGATTGTGGTCAAAATCAAACGGAAACAATTACATTGTGGATTGTTGATCAATCACCTATCAGCTTAGATCTATTGGATCAAGTTGTTGTGGATTGTCCAAATGGAGATTCATTGAATTTAATCGCCACGCCCTCAGGAGGTAATCCAGCTTATTTCCATTCATGGAGTACGGGTGCAACTACTTCCTATATCAGTGTAAATCCTCCTGCTACTGCAACTTATTATGTTACCGTTACGGATGAATGTGGTAGTCAGTCGGTTTATGATAGTATAGAAGTTGTGGTGCCTATAAACTCGCCTTTACTATTAGATGTTAGTAATGATACTTCAGTTATTTGTCCGAATTCACCTGTAGATTTATTTTCTTCAATTACCGGCGGTGCAGGGGGGTATAGTTGGTCTTGGAGCAATGGCAGTTCTCAGCAAGACATATCTATTCAAACAATGGAAACAAACCAATATGATTTGACAGTAACAGATATGTGTGGAGCAACGGTGTCTAATAGTGTTTTGGTAACAGTAGTTCTTCCGGTTATTTCAGCACAGCCTTATGGTGCGACATTAATTTGTCCTGGAGATTCAGCAGAAATTGGAGTTGTGGTATCGAATGGGACAGGAGTTTACAGCTATTATTGGAATACAAGCGAAACTACCTCGGAAATTATGGTAAAACCGGCTACTTCAACTATTTATTATGTAAGTATAACGGATAGTTGTGCGGCTCATTATGAAGTGGTGGAAAATGTTTCGGTAAACGTTGATAGGCCCATTGCAGAATTCACTTTAGGAGCAGATAACATTGTAGTCAAGAAACCTGTTAGCTTTATGAATCAATCGGAAGGCGCAACGAGTTACTATTGGGAGTTTGAGAATGGTGAGTTCTCAATAGAGGTGGATCCAACGACGACTTATTACAATGATGGAGCAGTAACAGTAATGCTAGTTGCAGAAAATCAAGCAGGATGTTTGGATACGGTCTATCACACCTATTATGTTCAACCTGAAATGATATATTTTGTACCAAATGCATTTACTCCTGATGGAGACGGAAAAAATGATTACTTCGGTGGCGATGGTGTTGGTGTAAAAGAGTATGAAATGAGAATATTTAATCGGTGGGGAGAAATCATTTATCATTCCGAAAGCAAAAGAGATACTTGGGATGGAAGAGTAGGTGGAATTATGTCGCCTAATGGAGTTTATATTTGGAAAATATTCCTAATAGGCTATGACGGCAACGAATATCAAAAAACAGGTCATGTATCCTTAATTAGGTAACTCTTCTACCATTGGATTCTTTTTTTGTTTATTTGTTTTATGAAAACACTTAGTTTTTTTCTTGTGCTATGTTGTTTTAGCTGTGTTTCAAATGGCCAAGATAGACTTCATCCAATTGATGAATATTACAATAAACATGTTGCTGATACCGTAGCCAGCATCTCCCACGGAAGCGTTTCTAATGGTAGTTTGGAGCATGGGAAGTTACTTCCTTATCATGGGATTAACTATTCTTATTTTGATACTACAAGTTACTTTTCCGGTAGAGCATTTTTACATGAGGATGTTTTAGCCTTAACCCTAAAAGCTTACAAAGACCTTGAATCTGTCTCAGATCGATTTTATCGAATAATGGAATGCTCTAATAAAAAGGGAGGAAAATTATGGCCGCATCAAACCCATCAGAATGGGACAAGTATCGATTTTATGATGCCCCTAACAAAAGACCATAAGCCTTACTATAAGCTCGACAAAATCGGTGTTAGTCACTATTGGCTTTCGTTTGATGATGCCGGAAAGTATTCCGAAGATAAATCTGTAGAAATTGATTTTGAAGCAATTGCACAGCATATTTTATTATTGAATGAAGCGGCTAATGAAAAAGGATGGAAAATTAAGAAGGTTATTATCAAAATCGAGTTAAAAGATGAATTGTATGCAACTCCATCAGGTAAAAAGCTAAAAGCAAAAGGGATATACGTAGTGCAAGGTTTATCTAAATTGGTTAATGCTCTTCATGATGAGCACTATCACATAGATTTTACTAAAGTTTAGTCTTTCTCAACGGAAGGAAGACTATGGCAAAAAACAAAAAAGGAATAGTTAGAGAAATCTCTTATACTTTTCCAGGATAAATCTTTAAGGCTTCCTCCAAACAAACAACTGCATTTACTAGAGCTTCTTTGTTTAAGACATATGCAATTCTAACCTCTTGCTGTCCCGCTCCTTTTGTTGCATAAAAACCAGTTGCAGGAGCAAGCATTACCGTTTGTCCGTTATAATCAAATTCTTCCAATAACCATTGGCAAAATTTATCTGCATTGTCAATTGGTAATTTTGCAATTGCGTAAAAAGCTCCTTTAGGTTTAGGGCAAGTAACACCTTCAATTTTATTCAAACCATCTACCACTATGTCTCTTCGTTCAACGTATTCTTCAATAACATTATCGAAATATATTTGCGGTGTTTCCAAAGCAGCTTCACCCGCTATTTGACCAAAAGTAGGAGGGCTCAATCTAGCTTGACCAAATTTTAGGGCCATTGCCATAAGTTCTGCATTTTTACTAATTAAAGCGCCAACCCTAGCTCCACACATGCTGTACCTTTTAGAAACAGAATCAACCAAAACTACATTGTTTTCGATGCCTTGTAATTGTAAACAAGAATAGTGCTTAGCACCATCGTAACAGAATTCTCGATAAACTTCATCTGCAAATAAAAATAAGTCATGTTTTTTTACAATATCTCGCAGTGTTTCTAATTCTTCTTTACTGTATAAATAACCGGTAGGATTACCTGGATTACAAATCAATATACCTTTCGTTTTTGGAGTAATCAATTTTTCAAACTCACTAATTGGAGGAAGTGCAAATCCATCTTCAATTTTTGCAGTTACCGGCACTACATTTACGCCTGCAGTTACACCAAACCCGTTATAGTTTGCATAAAAAGGCTCTGGAACAATTAATTCATCACCAGGTTCCAAGCATGTTTGAAAAGCAAATATTAAAGCTTCCGAACCACCAGTAGTAATCATTATTTCATTGTTTGGATTTAAATTAATTCCAAAGTTTTTATAATAATCAGAAAGCCCTTCTCTATAAGATTGAAAACCTGCAGAATGGCTGTATTCCACTACTTTTAAATCTAGATTTTTCATCTTATCAAGCACAACTTGAGGTGTTTCAATATCTGGTTGACCAATGTTTAAATGATGCACTTTTTTTCCATCCTTTTTCGCTTGCTCCGCATAAGGAACTAATTTACGAATAGGTGAGGCTGGCATTGAATGGGCTTTACTTGCTATTTTTGGCATAACTTTATTATTTGGTCGGCAAAAATATTAAAATTACACATATTTCAAATAATAAAAAGTCATTTATAAAGTGCCTTTCAAAAATATATTAATAGCGTTTTTTATAATGTTAATGGTCACGGCTTGAAAATCAGAAACAACCTTTTTTTTTGACGATAAGAGATTTCAAATCTATAGTTTTATTTAGTGTCAATTTAAAGCAACTATTTATTAACAAGTATTGATTTACTCAATACGATTTCTTAATTTTAGACGCCCGAAATTTTTATATCCAAACAGGAACATGTATTTAATATTTGATACCGAAACAACTGGTCTTCCGAGAGACTTTAAAGCGCCAATTACGGATACTGATAATTGGCCGCGTTGTGTGCAAATTGCCTGGCAATTGCATGATGGTATGGGGAAGTTAATAGAATCAAAAGATTACTTGATTCAGCCAGAAGGATATGATATCCCTTATAAAGCGGAGGAAATTCACGGTATCTCTACGGACCTAGCAATGGAGCAGGGAATTCCCTTGAAGGATATGTTAATTGAGTTCAAGGAAGTGTTAGGAAGAGCAAAATTTATTGTTGGTCAAAACCTGAAGTTCGATACCAATGTAGTGGGCTGTGAGTTTGTTCGTGTAGAACTTGAAAATGATTTACAGGAGACACCGGTTTTGGATACTTGTACAGAAGATACGGCTGTATTATGCCAAATTCCTGGTGGTAGAGGAGGTAAATTTAAATTGCCAACCTTGACAGAGTTGCATCAATATCTGTTTAATGAACCATTCGGTGAAGCGCACAATGCAACGGCCGATGTAGAAGCTACTACCCGTTGCTTTTTGGAGTTAATTAGATTAAGAAATTATACCTCTGTTCAGCTTCAACAAAATGAAAAATATTTTACTGAATTTACGCAGACAAATACTTTTTCATTTGAGAAAATTGGGTTGAAACATTTAAACCTTAAAGCAGAAAGCGAAAAAATTCGTAAAAGAAAAGAAGCTAAAGAAGGAGGTGGAGAGGTTTATGTCGATACAGTAGAAAATCTTAAGCGTTTAGAAAATGTCACTTTTTCGCATTTACATAATCATACACAGTTTTCTATATTGGAGTCAACAACCAAAGTTGATGCTTTAATTCACAAAGCTGCCGAATTCAGAATGCCTGCTGTTGGTTTGACAGATAGAGGAAATATGATGGCTGCTTTTCATTTTGTAGCAGCCGGAGCCAAACATAATAAAGGCATTAAAGGGAAAATTAAAGCACTTGAAGAAAAACTAGCAAGTGGTAAAATAACTGAATCATCGGAAAACGAAAACGGTGAAACGATTGAAACAGAAAGAGCATTAAAAGACAGTGAAATAGATTCTTTTAGATTTGATGTTGAAGATTTAAAGAAGCAAATCGTTTTACCGATTGTTGGAAGTGAATTTTATGTTTGTAAAGACCATAATGATAAAAGTATTAAGGACAATGGATACTTGGTTCCAATGCTAGCAAAAAATAAAAATGGTTATCACAATATTTCAAGAATGTCATCTGCGGGTCACGTGGAAGGCTTTTATTATGTTCCGCGAATTGATAAAGATGTTGTTGAAAAATTCAAAGAAGATGTAATTGTATTAACGGGAGGTATAGATGGGGAAATTCCTCAAATGATTTTAAATGTTGGTGTTAAGCAAGCAGAAGAATCTTTTGCCTGGTGGCATGCAACATTTGGAGAAGATTTTTATGTCGAGTTAAATAGACATGGTTTAGATGAAGAGAAGTTGGTCAATGATACTTTAATAAAGTTTGCTAAGAAATATGGTGTAAAATGTATTGCAGCAAATAATAATTTTTATTTAGAGCAAGAAAGTTCTGTTCCGCATGATATTTTGATGTGTGTTAAGGCAGGGGAGAAACAAGCTACACCCATAGGTAGAGGAAAAGGTTTTAGGAATGGAATGCCTAATGATAATTATTTTTTCAAATCACAGCAGGAAATGAAACGAGAGTTTGCAGATATTCCAGAAGCGATTGAAAACGTGGAAGAGATTGTTGCAAAATGTGAAAGTTATGTATTGGCAAGAGATGTTTTATTGCCTGCTTTTGATATTCCAGAGGAATTTAGAGATCCAGCAGACTTAAAGGATGCTACATTAAAGAATGGTGAGAATGCTTATTTGCGTCATATTGCCTATAAAGGAGCAAAAATTAGATACGGGAAAGATTTACCTGAAGATATAAAAGAAAGGTTGGATTTTGAGCTTTCTGTAATTCGAAATACCGGGTATCCAGGTTATTTTTTAATTGTTGAAGATTTTATTCGCGAAGCGCGAAGAATGAATGTCGCTGTTGGTCCTGGTCGTGGTTCTGCAGCAGGTTCAGTGGTTGCATATTGTACTTGGATAACCAATATAGACCCACTTAAATACAATCTACTTTTTGAGCGGTTCTTAAATCCTGAGCGTATTTCGATGCCTGATATTGATATTGACTTTGATGATGAAGGTCGTGGACGGGTAATTCAATATGTAATTGATAAATATGGGGCGAGTCAAGTTGCTCAAATTATTACTTACGGAACTATGGCGGCTAAGTCCTCTATTCGAGACGCAGGTCGTGTTTTGGATTTACCATTGCCCGATACAGATAGGGTAGCGAAATTGGTTCCAGATATAAAATTGAACAAGTTGTTCAATATGCCGGAAGAGAAATTAGCACAGAAATTGGATTCGGAACAACTGAAAATGGCGGACGAACTGAAGCGTATTCTAGAAGATCCAAGTTTGGAAGGCGAAGTGCTTCGTCAAGCCAAAACATTAGAAGGTTCCATGCGAAACACGGGTATTCATGCTTGTGGCGTAATCATTACTCCAAGTGATATTCGAGAACATGTGCCGGTTGCGTTGGCAAAAGACTCTGAAATGTGGAGTACACAATTCGATAACTCTGTGGTTGAGAATGCCGGGCTGCTGAAAATGGATTTCTTAGGCCTCAAAACATTAACGCTGATTAAAGATACTTTGGTCATTGTAAAGGCCAGGCACAATGTAGATATCGATATTGAGGAAATCCCGCTAGATGATGATTTAACATATGCTCTTTTTCAAAAAGGGGAAACAGTTGGTGTATTTCAATATGAATCTGCTGGAATGCAGAAACACTTAAAAGATTTGAAACCTACTGAGTTTTCAGATTTGATTGCCATGAACGCATTGTATCGTCCGGGTCCAATAGAATATATACCTTCTTTTATTCGTCGTAAACATGGTGAAGAAGAAATTGAGTACGATTTAGAAGGAATGGAAGAGTATCTTAAGGAAACTTACGGTATTACAGTTTATCAGGAGCAGGTAATGTTGCTTTCACAAAAGTTGGCAGACTTTACAAAAGGTGAAGCGGATGTTTTGCGGAAAGCGATGGGTAAAAAGCAAATTGCGGTGCTGGCTAAAATGAAGCCCAAATTTGTAAAACAAGCTGCAGAAAAAGGGCATGATCCAGAGAAATTGGAAAAAGTTTGGACGGATTGGGAAGCATTTGCATCCTATGCATTTAATAAATCACATTCCACTTGTTACGCTTGGATTGCCTATCAAACTGCTTATTTAAAAGCGCATTATCCAGCTGAATATATGGCAGCTGTTCTGAGTAATAATATGAACGATATTAAGTCGGTATCATTTTTTATGAAAGAATGTCAGCGTATGGGGTTGAAAGTTCTTGGTCCAGATGTAAATGAGAGTTATTATAAATTTGCGGTGAATCCAAAAGGAGAAGTGCGTTTTGGAATGGGAGGAATGAGAGGAGTTGGTGAAGGACCTGTAAAATCCATGATTGAACATCGTAAAAAAGATGGTCCATTTGTTTCCTTATTTGATATGGTGAGACGAGTTAGTTTGAAAGATTGCAATAAGCGGGTTCTAGAAAGTTTAGCAAAAGGAGGTGGATTCGATCGTTTTACCAATTTACATCGGGCACAATACTTCGCTAAGGATATCAAGGATAGCACATTAATAGAAAAAGCACTCAAATATGGTCAAGCCTATCAGCAAAATAAAAGTTCTGCTCAGACGAGTATATTTGATGATATGGGTGATGGAACAGGAGTGGAAATTCCTGAGCCCATTGCAGAAAAAGCACCAAAATGGAGTGCATATCAAAAATTAAATCTTGAAAAAGAGGTTGTAGGAATTTATATTACGGGACATCCATTAGAAGATTTTAAAGTGGAAGTTGACAATTTCTGTGATGTTAATCTGCGGATTTTGTCAGAACATATTAACCAATTACCGGATAAAGAGTTCAAATTTGCGGCTATTGCAGCCGATGCTTTAAATTTAGAAAGTAGAAAAGGAAATAAATATGGGGTTCTAGATATGCATGACATGGAGGGGTCTATGGAGTTTCGATTGTTTGGAGAGCAATATTTAAAGTATCGTCACTTTTTAGTTCCAGGTAGTTTCTTATTTATAAAAGGGACTGTCCAGCGAAAATCGAAGAAATGGAATCCAGACGGGAAACAGAAAGAATTTCGAATCTCTTATATGGAGTTACTTACAGAAGTCCGAAGGAAGGAATTAAAGCAGGTTTACGTTCAAATGGATTCATCCTACATTACCTCTGAAAGTATAAATGAAATTGAAGCAGTATTCGCTAAATATGAAGGAGGGGTAAATGTCTATTTAGATATGATTGATTACTCTGAAAATGAAGGAGTCACATTAGTCTCTAAAACAAGAAAAGTTGAGGTTTCTAATGAGTTTATGCAGGATATGAAGAAGATAGGAGGTTATGTTGGTATAAGTTTTAATAGGTCCAAAATGACAGAAGTAATTAAAAAGAATCAAACAAAACAAGTGAGTTTAGTCGACGAAAAGGCAATAGCGAGTTAAATAAGAAACGATAAACGAAAAGAACCGAAACAGAAAGTTAGGATGCCAAGATGACAGAAAAAAGGGTTTGGTATTGATTTTGACAATTGGTAGAAAGAATTAAATTTACCTTTTTAAAATAACAAGCGAATAAATAATAAAAAAATAAATTAAGATGGCAATAGAATTTACAGAAGCAAACTTTGAAGAGTTAACAAACACAGACAAACCAGTATTGGTTGATTTTTGGGCAGCATGGTGTGGACCATGTAAAATGGTTGGACCACATATTGATGCATTACACAACGAGTATGAAGGTAGAGCGGTAGTAGGAAAAGTTGATGTGGATAACAATCCAACAATTGCTGCAAAGTACGGAGTAAGAAACATTCCTACAATTTTGGTGATGAAAAACGGTGAAGTAGTAGATAAAGTTGTTGGAGCAGTTGCAAAAGAAGCTTTAGCAGAGAAATTGGACGCAGCGTTGTAGTTTAAAACAAATAAATAAATTTAAATCTCGTTGCATTATGTAACGAGATTTTTTTTGGATAAAAATTAAATCTATCTTGTAGCCTATAATGCAGAATCAAATTAACCATCAAAAGACACGGGAGATTGGAAGTTTAGAAATACTTGCAAAACAAGTCGTGGAGGGGTTTATTACCGGTTTGCATAAGAGTCCGTTTCATGGTTTTTCTGTTGAGTTTGCAGAGCATCGTTTGTACAATACAGGTGAATCAACGCGTCATATTGATTGGAAACTCTATGCACGTACTGAGAAGCTATTTATAAAACGATACGAGGAAGAAACGAATTTAAGGTGTCAGGTTGTAATTGACACTTCTTCTTCCATGTATTATCCAGAGAATTCAGAAATGAATAAAATGGAGTTTTCAGTAAACACGGCGGCCGCTTTAATATATTTAATGAGAAGGCAACGAGATGCCGTAGGTGTTTCTCTATTTAATGAGAAAGTATTGTTGCATACACCTTGTAAATCGAGTGCGATACACCATCAATTTTTATTTACAGAGTTAGAAAAACATTTGCATAGTTATAATAAAACTGAAAGGAAGAATACCAATGTCGTAGATGCGTTGCATCAAATTGCAGAGCAGGTTCACAGACGATCATTAGTCATTATTTTTAGTGATATGATGGATAATGCGAATAATCACAACCAGGTTTTTAATGCATTGAAGCATTTGAAGCACAATAAGCACGAGGTTGTATTATTTGATGTGACCGATAAAAAACATGAAGTAGATTTTGAATTTAACAACCGGCCCTACACTTTTGTGGATATGGAAACAGGAGAACAGGTTAAATTAAATCCAAATCAGGTAAGAGATACGTTTAATGAGTTGAAATCCAGTCAGCAAAACAACTTAAAGCTTAAGTGCGGTCAGTATCGTATCGACTATGTTCAAGCAGATATTAACAAAGGGTTTGAGCAAGTATTATTGCAGTATTTAATTAAAAGAAAAAAAATGATTTAATTTTCTGAATAAGTGTTTGCACGGCAAGAAAATTCTATTACTTTTGTCATCCCTTCAATAGGGGGAAAACAATTTCCACATTGACTAACTGTTGTTAGTGGTTGAAAAACTTGGAAAATTGGTCTGGTAGTTCAGTTGGTTAGAATACCTGCCTGTCACGCAGGGGGTCGCGGGTTCGAGTCCCGTCCAGACCGCAAAAAGCTTCATCATAACGATGGAGCTTTTTTCGTTTACAGCCTATTTAATTGATGTTTCAGATAATAAAAAGGCAAAAATAATACAGGAAAACAAGAATCAAATAATTTTCCTAACTTTACCCTACTATGGCAATAATAGATGTATTAAAGTACGATGGTCCTAATGATGTCCTTGTTTGGAAATGGCGTTCAGAATCAATTTCTTCTCGTGAGGAGGAGTTAAGAATGGGTTCTCAATTAATTGTAAATCAATCGCAGGAGGCATGTTTCTTCAAAGGAGGAGAACTACTGGATGTTTTTGGTCCGGGAACACACACCTTATCGACTAAAAACCTTCCTTTCTTATCCAAATTAGTGGGATTGGTTTATGGAGGGGATACTCCTTTTTCTGCTGAGGTATATTTTGTGAATAAAACAGTTTCCATGGATTCCAAGTTTGGTCTGATGCCTTTTAATATGGTGGAGCCAACTTTTAAAGTTCCTGTGCCTGTTTCTTGCAGAGGTTCGTTTGCTTTAATAGTGAAGGACTCTAAACGGTTCTTAACCAATATGATTGGTACGGTTAAAGATTTTAATACCAAAACATTGTCAGAATTATTTCGAGGAGTCATTTCGGAAAATGTAAAGCGCACAATTACAAAAATAAGCCGTGAACAAAACTTAAGCCCACTTGAGCTAGAGTCGATTGTTTACGAAGTAGGCACTACCGTTAAATCTATAATTAATGAACATTTACAGGATTTTGGAATTGAGATTAAACTTTTTAATATTGAATCGATTCCAGTAATTGATGAAGATCAACGGGTAAAAGATGTAGTTGCACAGTTTCAGAAAATAATGGCTGCAGATGTGGATGAACGAATGCGTTTGAAACGTAGAGCTGAAAATTTAGAAGTATACAAAGTAGAGAGAAGTTTTGATACTACTGAAAAAGCAGCTGAGAATCTCGGAGGTGGAGAAGGTGGTGATGCTGGAGGAACGGGTGGTATAATAGGTACAATGATCGGATTAGGAATGGTTAATCCGATAGCTCAACAAATGGGAGATATGATGGCGAAGAATACTCCTAATGCGCATCAGGCGGGGTCCGTTTCTGCTAGTGAAGAAGCAATAAAGTTACTCAAGCAATTAGGGGAGCTTAAGGATGCTGGTGTTTTAACAGAGGATGAGTTTGCTCAAAAGAAGAAAGAACTTTTAGAAAAACTAAAATAATAAGGCAATACAATGAAAAATATTTTTCTGGTCGGTGGTATTTTGGCAATCTTGTTCAATTCTTTGATAGGATTAATTGTGACCAAATATCCGCCATTTAATTGGTTATTAGCAGATGTCAGTATTTTTATTACTGCTGGGTTAATTTATGCTTTGTACACCAAATATTTAGAGAACGCCTTCAAGTCTGTATTTACGTTTTTATTTGTAATCTCTGGATTGGTGCGGTATGTACTTTGTCTGTTTACAAAGTCGGAGATGGAGAATAATTGGTTAATTATAATTTTAGCTGGTTTATTTGTTTTGGAGGCACTTATATTTGTTTTCGGATTAGCTTTAAGAAATAAATAGATGTACAGCGAAGAAATAGAAAAGTTGATTAAATATGCCGTAATCGACGGGAAAGTTTCAGGTAAAGA
>Ga0315315_10004852_pt1 | contig 12418 bp, 8 predicted proteins | sample M140m3416metaG_FD_203699 | JGI IMG/M metagenome (GOLD analysis project Ga0315315, IMG submission 203699) | Ammonia-oxidizing marine archaeal communities from Monterey Bay, California, United States - M1 40m 3416 | ecosystem: Environmental > Aquatic > Marine > Intertidal zone | place: USA...
AAACTCATTCGTTAAAAAAATTTCTGGCAATAATACTAATACTTGTTTATTTTTATCTATAATTTTTTTTATTCTTTCAAAATAAACTAATGTTTTACCCGAGCCTGTTGTTCCTTGTAAGACTGAGACATCAAATTTATTGTTTACTAATTCTAGATATTCGAGAGCTTTTTTTTGTTCATTGTTAAGTTTAAATTTTTTAATTTTTTTTTTACAGTTATTAAAACTTGGATCAATTTTTTTTGTATAATTGTCCTTGTTACCTATGGCCATCTTTAGAGTTAAGCCTGGTGAAACCATATTATAAGTTGAAAACCAATCAATAAAATCAACCAAACTTTTATTTATTGAATATTTTTCAAGTTTTTTATTTATATTTTTTATTTTAATATTTTTGATCTCTTTTACCCTGTGTTTCCAAACAACACCTATTTCCTTATTTTTTCCAAAAGGCACCTCTACTAAATCTCCTATTTTAAGTAAAATATTGTTTGAATTATATGTGAACGAAAAATTAAAAATTTTTGGCAACAAAACTTGTGCTTTCATGAATTAATTGTAGATGAATTTTTTTTATTTAAAAATGAATTGGTCGTTTATCAACAGCTAATGCCGCTTCTTTAATAGCTTCTGTATGCGTAGGGTGTGCGTGACACGTTCTTGCTATATCTTCCGCACTTGCTCCAAACTCCATGGCTAATGCCATCTCAGCTATCATATCACCACAATGTGGTCCAATAATATGCACTCCCAGAACCCTGTCTGTTTTGCTATCAGCTAATATTTTTACAAATCCATCTGTCTCATTATTAACCTTAGCTCTTGAATTAGCTAAAAATGGGAATTTACCTACTTTATAGGATATGTTTTCACTTTTTAATTGTTCCTCAGTTTTGCCAACTGTTGCCACTTCAGGAGCTGTATAAACAACTCCAGGAATTACATTGTAGTTTACGTGCCCTGCTTGACCAGCTAAAATTTCAGCAACTGCTATTCCTTCTTCTTCTGCCTTATGAGCTAACATCGGACCTTTTATAACATCTCCAATTGCATAAATATTTTCTACTGTAGTTTGAAGTTTGCTATTAACTTCAATTCTACCCTTATTATCCTTTTTAACTCCCACTTTTGATAAATTTAAACCTTCAGTGTAAGGTTTTCTTCCAACTGAAACTAATACTTTATCAACTTTAATCACTGACTCTTTAGAATTTTTTATATCTGTATAATTTATTGTTACTGAGTCCTCTTTGCTATTTACCGAATTGACTTTTGATCCCATTTTAAATTTTATACCTTGCTTTGTAAGTATTTTCTGAAACTCATTAGAAATTTCTCTATCCATTCCAGGTGTTATATAATCTAAATATTCTATAACTGTTACTTCAGAACCTAATCTTGACCAAACTGAACCCATCTCTAAACCTATATAGCCACCACCTATAACAGCTAATTTATTAGGAACTTTATCAAAAGATAAAGCTCCAGTTGATGAAACTATATTTTTTTCATTTATTTCAATACCAGGTAGCGAAGAAACTTCTGAGCCAGTTGCAATAACAATATTCTTAGCTTTAATGTTTGTTCTTTTATTATTTCCTTCATAAATAACTAGATCATTTTTTGAAAAAAGAACGCCTTTACCTTTGAAGTACGTTACTTTATTTTTTTTAAATAGGAACTCGACACCTTTTGTTAAAACTTGAATAGATTTATTTTTATTTGACATCATTTTGTTTATATTTAATTTGATATCAGAAATTTCTATACCTTGATTGCTAAAATCTTTTTTTGCTTTATGATAATTTTCTGATAAATTTAATAAGCTTTTTGAAGGTATGCAGCCAACATTTAGACATGTTCCACCTAAAGCTCCTCTAGACTCAACGCAGGCTGTTTTTAATCCTAATTGAGCGGCTCTTATTGCACAAACGTAACCGCCTGGGCCGCCACCGATTACAACTAAATCAAAATTATCTTCCATAATTAAATGTTGAGGAAAAGTCTTTGAGGCTGTTCAAGTGACTCTTTAACAATTTTTAAAAAAGAAACTGCTTCTTTTCCATCAATAATTCTATGGTCATAAGATAAAGCTAAATACATCACAGGTCTCACTTCAACTTTTCCATCTACAACAATTGGTCGTTGTACAATGTTATGCATTCCTAAAACTGCAGATTGTGGTGGATTCAATATTGGCGTCGATAACATTGAACCATAAATTCCACCGTTCGTAATTGTAAAAGTACCACCTTGTAAATCTTCAATTGTAATTTTTCCATCTCTTGCCTTTTGACCAAGATTTCCAATTTTTTTTTCAATATCAGCAAAAGACATCTCATCAGTTTCTCTAAGCACTGGAACAACTAGTCCTCTATCAGTTCCAACGGCAATGCTTATATTATAGTAATTTTTATAAATTATTTCTTCACCTTGAATTTCTGAGTTAATTGCTGGATAATTTTTTAAACCAATCACACAGGCTTTAACAAAAAATGACATGAAGCCTAGTTTTACTCCATAGCTATTTTGAAATTCTTCTTTATACTGATTTCTCATTGTCATCACTTCGCTCATATCTACTTCATTAAAAGTCGTGAGCATTGCTGCATTTTCTTGAGCTTCTTTTAATCGCTTTGCAATTGTTATTCTTAGCCTAGTCATCTTAACTCTTTCCTCTGGACCATATTTTATTTTTCTTTCGGCTGGAGCAGGTTTAGAACCCATTAAGATCATAATATCTTCTTTCAAAATTACACCATTTTTCCCTGATCCTTTCACATGACTCAAATTAACTTTACTTTCATTAGCCATTTTTCTTGCGGCAGGTGAAATTTGTGAACTTTCTTTTTTAGGTATTCTTTCCTCATGGACTTGTTCTAAAATTAAAGGCTCCTCTTCATCTAACAAAAGTTTTTGATCTTTATTCTTAATTTTTTTAGATTTTAAAATTTTTGTTTCTTCAAAGATTTTAGGTGTATTTTTTATTTCTTTACTTTTTGGAGGACTGTAATTATTTACTTCTTTAATTTTATTATCTTTATTAGTTGACGTATCGTTTACAGTTCCTAGTAAAGATCCCACATTTACTGTCTCTCCTTCTTTGACTGCTATACTTCCAAGAACTCCACTTGTTGGAGACGGAACCTCAACGTTTACTTTATCTGTCTCTAATTCTACAAGTGGCTCATCAGCTGAAACTTCTTCACCTTGAGATTTAAGCCATTTTGATACTGTCGCTTCTGTTACTGACTCGCCTAGTGTTGGTACTGTAATTTTTTCTGACATTTAATCTTTAAGTATCTTTTCTAATATTTCTTTTTGTTGTGCAAGATGTTTGTTTAGATTTCCAGTCGCAGTAGAAGAAGACGCGTTTCTACCCACATATTTAACTGGAATATTGCCTAAATCTATTATTTCTAGTGTTCTATCTATGTAATTTCTCACAGTATTCCACGCACCCATATTTTTTGGCTCCTCTTGGCACCATATAAATTTCGCCTTTTTGTATCTCTTTAAAATATTAGCTAAAGTTTTGACTGGGAAGGGGTAAAGCTGTTCAATTCGGATAAATGTAACCTTGTCATTTTTATATTTTTCCCTAGCTTCAATGAGATCGTAGTAAATTTTACCAGAACACATAACAACCTTTTTGATTTTGTTATCTTTTTTTTTAAGCTCTAAAAGATTTTTAATATTTAAAAATGAATCATCTTCCAAGACTCTATGAAATGTACTTTCGATTGAAAACTCTGAAATATTTGAAATACATTTTTTATGCCTTAATAAAGATTTCGGTGTCATAATGATCAGTGGTTTTCTAAACTTTCTATGCATTTGACGTCTTAAAACATGAAAATAATTAGATGGGGTTGTACAATTAACAACTTGCATATTTTCACCAGCACATAATTGTAAAAACCTTTCTAATCTTGCAGATGAGTGCTCTGGACCTTGCCCTTCATATCCGTGCGGTAAAAGCATGACTAAACCACTGGCTCTTCCCCACTTAGACTCTCCTGAGGAAATAAATTGATCTATTATTATTTGAGCTCCATTGGCAAAATCACCGAATTGAGCTTCCCATAAAACTAAAGTTTCTGGTTCTGATATAGAATAACCAAATTCAAACCCTAGTACCGCAAACTCAGAAAGTAAACTATCAATTATTTCAAAGTTTTTTTGCCCTTTTTTTATATTGTTTAAAGGAATATATCTTTCATGATTATCTTGATTTCTTAAAACTGCATGTCTTTGGCTAAAAGTTCCTCTACCAGAATCTTGCCCTGATAAACGAACTGAAAAACCCTCTGTTAGAAGGGTTCCAAAGGCTAAACTTTCTGCTGTCGTCCAATCAATCGACTGGCCATCAGTAATTGTTTTTAATCTTTGATTAAATATCTTTTTTAAAGTTTTATGTACATGTAAATTATCCGGGATAGAAGATATTTTTTTTCCTATCTTAATTAATTCTTTCTCTTCAACACCGCTCTCTCCTCTTTTATCTTTTCCAAGTCCTGGTTTAAATCGAGACCAAGCACCATCAAACCATTTTAATTCAGATTTGTAATTTTTTGATGACTCAAATTCTTTTTCTAAAAATTTTTTAAAATTTATTGTATTTTTTTTAAGTGCTTCATTTGAAACAAGTCCCTCCGTGTTTAATTTTTTTCCGTAGATAGATAGTGTTGAAGGGTGTGATTTAATTTTTTTATACATTATTGGTTGAGTAAATGATGGCTCATCTCCCTCATTGTGACCAAATCTCCTATAGCAGACCATGTCTATAACAACATCTCTATTAAATTTTTGTCTATATTCAGTCGCTATTTTAGCACAGTGTACAACAGCTTCGGGGTCGTCGCCATTAACATGAAATATTGGAGCTTGAGCAATTTTAGCAACATCAGAAGGGTAAGGTGAAGATCTAGCAAACCTTGGGGCAGTTGTAAAACCAATTTGATTATTTACAATAATATGAATTGTGCCTCCAATATTATGTCCCGGTAAACCGGACATCGCAAAACATTCAGCAACAATTCCTTGCCCAGCAAAAGCTGCATCTCCATGCATTAAAACTGGAATAACTTTTTTTCTCTTTTTATCTTTATGAAAAAATTGCTTTGCTCTTACCTGGCCTAAAACGACCGGGTTTACTGCTTCTAAATGTGATGGATTGTCTGTCAAACTTATATGAACCGAATTCCCATCGAACTCTCTGTTAGATGATGCTCCTAGATGATATTTTACATCTCCTTCAAAACTTTTACTTGTGTTTACAGTCTTTCCAAAAAATTCACTAAAAATAGCTCTAAAAGGTTTTCCCATAACATTTGCTAAAACGTTTAATCTGCCTCTGTGTGGCATTCCTATTTTTATTTCTTTGGCACCTAAATTTCCTCCTCTTTTAATAATTTGTTCTAATGCTGGAATTAAAGCTTCTCCACCATCTAAACCAAATCTTTTTGTGCCAACAAATTTAACGTGTAGATATTTTTCAAAACCTTCCGCCTCTATAATTTTATTTAAGATCGCCTTCTTTCCATTTTCTGTAAAAGAAATATTTTTTTCTGCACCTTCAATTCTGTCTCTAATCCAAGACTTTTCGTCTGGGTCACCCATGTGCATAAATTCATATCCAATATTTGAAGAATAAGTTTTTTTTAGAATTTTTAAGATCTGATTTAGATCAGCATATTGTAAGCCGAGGACACCATCCAAGAAAATTTGTCTATTATAATCTTTTTTTTCAAAACCATAAGTCTCAGGTCTTAATTCTAGATGCTCTTCTTTTTTTTGAATAGATAGAGGGTCCAAGTTAGCAATTAAATGTCCTCTTATTCTATAGGCTCTAATTAACATTATTGCACGAACAGAATCTTTTGAAGCTTGTTTGACTGTGTCTAAATTAATGTCTAAAGATTTTTTTTCATTATTATTTTCTACATTGATTGGTAATTTTAATTTTCTAATTTTTTTTGCTGGAGACCAACTCGGCCCTTGAATATTATCATAAACAAGTTTTTCATTATCGCTTAATCCATCAAAAAATTTTCTCCAGCTATCAGGTAAAGAGCTTGGGTCAGAAATATAATCTGCATAGAATTCGTTGATAAATTCTAAATTTGTGCCTGTAAGAAAAGATGTTTTTTTATAGGTTATGTTATTATCAGATGAAGACATTAAAAATTTATTTTAACATAGATTGTTAAAAATCAACCATTAAGTTTTTGAAAGAGAGTTTTTCCTATATCAGCAGGTGATTTGGATATAGTAATTCCAGCTGATTTCATTATTTCTATTTTATCTTCTGCTCCACCTTTTCCTCCAGAAATTATTGCCCCTGCATGTCCCATTCTTCTACCGGGTGGGGCTGTTAGGCCTGCTATAAAACCAACCATTGGTTTTTTTATTTTTTCTCTCTTAAGAAATTCTGCTGCTTCTTCCTCGGCCGTTCCTCCTATCTCACCTATCATAACTATTGACCTAGTTTCCTCATCTTTTAAGAAAAGTCTTAAACAGTCTATAAAGTTTGTACCGTTTATTGGATCTCCGCCAATCCCAATACATGTTGATTGACCCATTCCATTTGTAGATGTTTGCGCAACAGCTTCATAGGTTAAAGTTCCAGATCTTGATACTATTCCAACTGTACCTTTTTTATGAATATTTCCTGGCATAATACCTATCTTACATTCATCAGGAGTTATGATACCTGGACAGTTAGGTCCTATCAACCTTGAGCTGCTATTATTTAAAATTTTTTTAACTTTAAGCATATCTGTGATTGGTATCCCTTCGGTTATACAAACAATTAATTCAATTTTCGCTTCAACAGCTTCAATGATTGCAGCTCCAGCAAATTTGGGCGGAACGTATATCATTGTAGCGCTGGCAGAGACTTTGTCTTTTGCTTCTTGTACGGTATTAAAAACGGGCAATCCTAAATGTTTTTGTCCACCTTTTTTAGGAGTTACACCTCCAACAAGCTGTGTACCATATTTTAACGCTTGCTCAGAATGAAAGGTTCCATGTGTCCCCGTAAAGCCCTGACAAATTACTTTAGTGCTTTTATTTACCAATATTGACATTTATTTTATAGCCTCAACAATTTTTTTGGCTGCATCATTTAAATCCGAAGCAGATAAAATCTTTAAATTTGATTTGTCTAATATTTCTTTACCCTCTTTGAAATTTGTTCCAGCTAATCTTACAACTAGAGGAACTGATAAATTAATTTCTTTAACTGCCTCAACCACTCCTTGAGCTAGAACATCACATCTCATTATTCCACCAAATATATTTATTAAAATTCCTTTTACATTTTTGTCCATTAAAATTAATTTAAATGCTGCTGTAACTTTTTCTTTAGTGGCGCCTCCACCAACATCTAAAAAGTTTGCAGGTTCTTTTCCATAAAGTTTAATAATATCCATTGTTGCCATTGCAAGACCTGCTCCGTTAACCATACACCCTATTGATCCATTTAACTTGATATAAGCAAGATCGTGTTTGCTAGCTTCTATTTCGGCAGGATCTTCTTCGTTTAAATCTCTAAGCTTTAATATTTCAGGCCTTCTAAAAATAGCGTTGTCATCAAAATTCATTTTAGCATCTAAGCAAATTAATTTTTTGTCTTTTGTTATAATTAAAGGATTAATTTCAATCAAACTCGCATCTTTTTCTAATATTATTTTATAAAGAGATTTAATTAATTTTGATGCTGTTTCTTTTTGTTTTTCATTAAATTTAAAAACTGAAATTATATCTTCTATTTCTTTTTCACTTGGGCCTTCTTCCTTAAAATCTATTTTACTTGTTAATATTTTTTTGGGATTTTCTGATGCAACTTTTTCAATATCCATTCCACCTTCCGTACTGCTTATAAAAGCTATTTTTGAAGTTTCTCTATCTATCAAGCAAGAGAGATAAAATTCTTTAAAAATATCTGATGCTTCTTCAACATATAATCTTTTTACTTCTTTTCCTTCAGGTCCAGTTTGATGAGTTATCAAAGTTTTTCCCATCATTTTTTTTGCTTCAAGCATTAAATCTTCAATATTTTTAATTAATTTTACTCCTCCGGCTTTTCCTCTACCTCCAGCGTGAATTTGGGCTTTTAATACGTATTCTTTATCTACAAGTTTGCTTATTTTAGCTTCGATATCTTCTGGTGATAAAATTACAACTCCATTAGATACAGGAGCTCCGAATTCTTTTAAAATTTCTTTAGCTTGGTGTTCGTGAATATTCATTTTTTATTACTTATAATTAGTTTTTAAATTATTACAATCTTACTGATAGCAATTTGACATGTCGTAAGACACTAATACATCTTCGGTTTTTTCAGTATTTGCACACCCGGATGGGAATAATTTTAGCATTTTATTGAACATATTAAGATGATATTCACCAATTGCTTTGTCAACATATATTATTTCAATTTTTTTTTTTAAAATTAGATTGTAATTAAACTTAAAATATTCATCATAATAAGGATTATTTTTTTCAGGGTGAGCTACATTACTTCCGTACCATCTGTTCGGTGAATTTAAATTTTTATCCAATATGACTGAAAAGAAGTTATTATTAGTTAAAAACATAATCTTTCTTTTTTCTTTAGTTAAAATTTTTTTTATCAATAATATTTTTTTAACATCTTTTCCATCTTTTAAAACATAATCTCTTGTTACCCATTTAAGTCCATTTAATTTTTGTGAAATTTTATCTCCCTCATAAAAATCACCTAAATTTAAATTCTCTAGACTTAACATCTTTCTTTCTTGGTTAAATCTAAAATGATATTTTATTGTAGTAGCCAGACAATAACCAAGTATTAATATAGTTATAATTTTTCTGTATTTAATTTTATCAAAGTTTTTTTGAAGCAATGCACACAAGTATGGTATTAAAAAAAAAATAAAAATAAAATTAAGTGTTATCCATTGATGTAAAATGAGTATAATTGAAAAAAAAATAACATTTAAACTATAAAAAAAATTATCTTTATTAATATAATTTTTTTCATATATTATATTTTTAAAAAAAATTAATATTAGTGGAAATAATAAAAAATGAATTAACTTTAATGTTGATATTGCTTTATTAAAAGTCAAATTCCACTCTGTAATTCTATTTGCTCCTATGGTTCTAGGATATAAAAAATATTGAATAATCATATTCATTAAATCCATTTGATAAAACCAAATAACAAGAAAAAATAATATAAGTGCTGTTATTGATCCGAGAATAACAGGCTTAATGAATTTAAAATCTTTTTTTATTAATAAATATAATGAGAAATTAAAGATAAATAAAATTAATATAAAAGCAGCTGGGGTTTGTTTACAAAGAAAAGCTATGAATAAAAAAATTGGAATTAAAAACCAATAAATATTTTTTTTTGATGTAAGTGCAGATAAAAAACTTATTATAGCAAATAAAGAAAAAAAAGATGAATAATGATCTGGAAAAGGTGTTCCCATTGAAGGATTAGCAAGCAAAGCCACACATACAGAATAAAAAAATGAATATTTTAAATCTAATCCTATTTTATTAAAAAAATTAAAACTGATTAATGTGATTATTAAATTAATGACTGAGCCATTTACAACATAAGCTGTCCAACTTACGCCTAAAATTGAGAAATAAATAGTTTGCAGTAAATCGATAAAAGGTCCACTAATAGTCCAGTAGTCAACAAATGGCAAATCTCCCTTCATTAATCTAAATCCTGTATCAAAAAATGCAAAAGTGTCTATCGGAAGAACTCCTAGAGAAGAATAATAAAAATTAACCGAAAATGATACTATTGATAGTATAACTATTAAAAAAAAATTTATTGTATTTAAGGTCATCTAAAATAATCAAATTTAGCGCTAAAAATTCCATCTCCGTCAGCTGAAATAAAAAACGTATTCCCTTTTTCAAAAAGTTTATTATTCTTTTGACCAAAGTGTCTTAGTCTTTTTTCTATTAAAAATTTTTCATGAGAAATTATATTTAACTTTAATTTATCAATTAAAATTACGTATAAAGACATATCCCTCAAGGTTAAAAACATCAAACAAATATCATCTTTATAATATCTTTTTAAATTTTTCGGACATTTGTTTATTGAAGAAGGGGCAATTGATGGCAGAAAAGCGAATAAAGGTTTTTGATACTTCTTTTCATGTTTAGCAAAACTTTCTCCATTACTATACTCAGTCCCATATGACACTGCTGGCCACCCATAATTTTTTTTATTAATTAAAAGATTAATTTCATCTCCTCCTTGAGGCCCATGTTCAATTGAAAAAAGATTTCCCTCTTCGTGCACTAAACCTTGAGGATTTTTATGTCCAATAGTAAAGATTTCTGGTTGTAGTAAATTTTTATTGTTACTTAGTAAATCTTTTTTGTTAATTTTTATTATTTTTCCATACAAGTAATCTTTATTTTGTGCCAGCTTTCTTATTGGTTTAGAATTCCATTCTGGTGCACCAATAGAAAGATAAATATAATTATCTTTTTCAATCATAGCACCTCCTATTCCATTAAAATCAACATTTTCACCGTCTGGCAAACATTTCGTCTTCATATATGTTTTTTGTTTTTGAATTTCATAGATTGCTGCGTAAAAACAATTAAGTTTTTTGTTTGTAGATAACGCGAATTTTTTATTATCTACTGTAAAAACAGTTTTCAATCCTCCATTTTTATTAAAAAAAATATCTTTCGGTAAATAAATTTCTTTTGTTGAATTACTTTCTATCAATAAACCATTTTGTAAAAAGATTTCAAATTTTAAATTTGATGCATCTGAGTTATCTATAAAAAAACCCGCTGTACGTTCATCAAAATTTATATTTTTTTTAAGTATTAAGCTAAAAGAGTTTCCATCTATAACTAGTTCATTTTTATCTACGTTTATGTATTTTTCTTTTTCTGTTAATTGTATCGTATCTTTATCGACTGCGAAGTTTTCAATGATATTCACCTTTTTTAAAAAGAATTTGATATACTTCTTGGGTACATCTATTAAATACGGATTTTTATTTCCTATAAATAATGTTACAAAAAAAAATAAAATTAGTAATAAAATTTTTTTCATCTTTAGAAATTAATTATATATTTGTTTTAAATTTAAGTAACGAACTATAAAGTAATGGATTATCCTGGTAAAGAATTAGAAATTTTTGATAAAGCTACCATTTGGCGTAAATATGTATATATTTTAATTAAAAGGTTTCTTAAAGAAAATCTATTAGAAGTAGGGGCTGGAATAGGCAGCTTTACAAAGAATTATAAAAATAAATTTTCAAAAATTACAATTACTGAACTTGATAAGAAAAATATTTTTAAATTAAAAAAATTATTTAAAAATTCTAAAATAAAAGTTAGATATCAATACACAAAGAATATAAAAGGTAAATTTAATACTATTTTATATATGAATGTATTAGAGCACATAAAAAATGATATCACCGAAATAAATGCTGCTCTGTCTAAACTAAATATTAATGGATATCTAATTATTTTGGTTCCGGCACACAATGAGCTTTACTCAAAATTTGACAAAGAAATAGGGCACCACAGAAGATATAAAATTGATTTTTTTAAAAAATTGAAACTCAAAAAATGTATAATTGAAAAATTACAATACATTGATTCTTTTGGTTATTTTTTATATTTTTTTAATAAAATTTTTTTTAAAAAAGAGATTTATCCATCCAATTTAAAAATTTTTATTTGGGATAAGTTTTTTACCCCATTAACTTTTTTTTTAGATAAAATATTAAATTATAAGTTTGGAAAAAATGTTCTTTGTGTAATAAAAAAAATATAATTACCTTTTAAAGATAAACGCAATATCTGAAATATTAACATTATTAATCATCATTGACCCTTTCTTAATTTCAATATCTTTAATATTTTCTAGCAAATATTTTTTGTCTTCTTCATTTATGAATGATGAGCTAAAACTCTCGTTATTTTTAATTTTAATTAACATTTCTTTTGGAGATATTTCCTTACCATTGTAAGGATCAAGTTCTTTAAAAACTTCAAATTGATTACAGTCTTCGATAACATAGATTCCACCTTTGTTTAATTTTTTGAAAAAAATTGTAAAACTAATTATTATATCTCTTAGATTATGGCTAGCATCGTCTATTACAATATCTAAATCCTCAACTAAATAATTGGAAAGATTTCTTAAAATTTTTTTAGAGGAGACATCTACATATAATTCTTTAATTCGATGAGATTTAAACTTCATTTGAAATGGATTATTATTAGCTCCAATAATATTTGAAAAAGGAAAATAATAAAAAAAGGCTGCTAGTCCTTTTCCCTCGTGAGATCCAAGCTCAAGAAGATTGATTTTTTTCTCTTTTAATTTAGAAAAGTATTTTTCATAAAAAATTGAGTAATT
>Ga0315315_10004853_pt1 | contig 12413 bp, 17 predicted proteins | sample M140m3416metaG_FD_203699 | JGI IMG/M metagenome (GOLD analysis project Ga0315315, IMG submission 203699) | Ammonia-oxidizing marine archaeal communities from Monterey Bay, California, United States - M1 40m 3416 | ecosystem: Environmental > Aquatic > Marine > Intertidal zone | place: USA...
AAGTTACAAGACAATTCGAGGCTATACTTAATGGTACATGGGACGGTAATCAACTAATCCTAGATGAAAAATTTAATTGGTCAGATGGAGAAGTTCAAACTAGACAATGGAAAATAAATAAGATTGACGAGCACAACTATGAAGGCACAGCCGGAGATGTAGTTGGAACAGCTAAGGGCTACTCTTATGGTCCCGCGTTTAAATTTGAGTATGTATTATTAGTACCTATTAAAGGGAGAGAAATTAAAATTACATTTGATGATTGGATATTTAAACAAAATGATAATATTGCTATAAACAGAGCTACTATGAAAAAATTTGGTTTTAAAGTAGCTGAGCTAACTGTAATGTTTTCTAAAAAATAAATTTATGTTGAATAAGCTGAAAAATTGGATGGTTGAAAGTGCAAACATAATGTTTGATGACTCCAAATCAGATTTAAGAAGTTTACCCAAGACTGTTCGATTACAAATTTTAATTGTATTATCATTTATCTGGTCTACTGTTTTTAGTTTATATGTTTTCAGTTTAACAACTTTTATTTGGGGGTGGGCCGGAGTAGTAATGGCTCACGTAGGACTTATAATAGCAGTATATATTACTTTTAAATTCTTTCATAAAGCAAATAAAGAACAAAGAAGCGTTTTTGAAACAGGAAACTATAATCCAGCTAAAATTTTTGCAGTTTTCTTTTTAGTATTCTTCATATTTATTTTTACAAAAGGTGTTGAGGTATTAACAAAAACAAATTCATATTCAATTAAATATGATGGTCCAAAAAAAACTACCTTAGAGAGAATCCAAGAATTTTTGGATTAATTATCTTTTTACTCCTTTATCAACTAAAAAAAGATAGATTTTATAAGGAAGTATTCTTAAAAATTTTAATATTAGAGTTAAAGATTTAGGAAAATGAATCTCAAAAGATTTACCCTTTAACAAACCATCGTATATTTTTTCTGCCGCAAAATCAGGAGTTTCAAGAAAAGGCATTGAAAATTCATTTTTATCAGTAAGTGGAGTTTTGATAAAACCTGGTGAAATTACCGAAACCTTAACGTTAAACTTTTTAAAATCAAAATAAATGCTCTCCGTAAAGTTTGTTAAAGCAGCTTTAGATGGTCCGTAACCGCTTGAATTTGGAAGACCTCTATACCCAGCTATTGAAGAAACAATTGAAATTTGACCGGACTTTCTATTTTTAAAATAATTTTCAACAGCTTTAACACAATTTACAACTCCTAAGAAATTAACATTAATGACATTTTTAATTTTTTCTATATTTATAGACTGTTCATTTTTAGGATCATAGGTTCCACTTGAAAAAATACACAAATCAAGACTTCCAAAATTATCAATGATTTTTTGAAAACTAATATTTACTTGCTCTTGATCAGTTACATCTAAAGGGTAAGAAAATATATTTTCATTATTTGCAATCTCATCTAATATTTCTTTTCTTCTTGCAGAAATTGCAACTTTCCAACCTTCTTTAGCAAATTTTATAGCGACTGCTTTACCTATTCCGCTACTAGCCCCAGTAATCCAAATTTTTTTATGATTTTCACTCATAGATTAGTTATATCTTATTATATGGTAAAAAATAAATATTTATCTTTAGGATTGATACTCTTAGTTACTTTCTCGGCTTCTGCAATCGGAAGTTTTGTAACTTATTTTTACAAAGAACCTTGGTATTCTGAAATTATTTTACCAGGATTCAATCCACCTAGCTGGGTATTCGGTCCTGTATGGACAACTTTATATGTTCTCATGTCGATTGCTATATGGTTAGCTTGGAGAAAAACATTAGAAAAGAAGCTTTTACAAATTTATTTTGTTCATCTATTTTTTAATGCTATTTGGAGTATTATATTTTTTGGCTTTCATGAAATAGGGTTAGCTTTGATTGATTTGCTTATTATTTTATTTTTTATAATCCTGTTAATGAAAATTTATTTTAAAGAAAATCGAGCGAGTTTTTATTTAACAGTCCCTTACTTTCTGTGGTCAAGTTACGCGTTAATATTAAATATTTATATTTTCTTGTTGAATTAAAACCATTCAGTTATATAAATTTTAAAAGATAAAAAATGATTGCTATTTTTCTAGACAGGATATTTAGAGCAATAAAGATTGATATAGATCTTTATGAAGAGGTAGAAAAAGATAAATCGGCCACTGTTCAAGCTGGAACAGTAGTTGTCCTCTCAAGTTTAGCTGCTGGTGTTGGGGCTTTACAATTGGGTGCATCAAATTTTTTAGTAGCACCTATTTTATCTTTACTTGGATGGTTTGTGTGGGCTATTGTTATTTATTTTGTCGGAGTTAAATTATTCAAAGACCCGAATACAAATACTAACCATGGAGAATTGTTAAGAACAATAGGTTTTTCCCAAGCCCCTGGATTAATAAGAGTTTTTGGCATTACTCCAGATTTAATGGTCGTAACTTTTTTAGGCTCGGGTTTATGGATACTTGCTTGCATGGTAGTAGCAGTGAAATCAGCTTTAGACTATGATAGTTTATGGAAATCTTTAGGTGTGGTAGTAGTAGCTTACTTATTTCAAATTTTTTTCTTATTTATGGCACTAGTACTGTTTAGAGTAGTTTAAACAGGAAAAATAGTTTTGGACAACTTACAGCTATCACAAATCTTATAACCAATAGTTATTAAATTAGATTTTACACTTTCATCTTCTTGCTTACATTCTTCGCAAATATTATCAATAACTTCTTCCATATAGGACAAGATACACCTTTTAATTTATCAGATCTATTTTAATATTGTTCTATGAGAAAAATATTTTTAAAAATGCTTATATATCAATTTTTTATATATTTTATGACCTTATCATATGCTGGTGAGCTAAAAGTTAAGATTGGAGAGGATAAAATATTAAAAGATAAAAATTATCAGAAAGCATATTTTGCTGGAGGTTGCTTTTGGTGTATGGAAGAATCATTTGATAAAATTGATGGTGTAAAAAAATCTATTTCAGGTTACTCCGGAGGACATTTAAAAAATCCCACTTATAAAGATGTGATTTATAAAGATACTGGCCATGTAGAAACTATTGAAATTACATTTGATCCAAAAAAAATTTCTTACAAAAGTCTATTAAATGAATTTTGGAAAAATATAGATCCTTTTGATAAATACGGTCAATTTTGTGATAAAGGAAAAAGTTATAGATCAGTTATTTTTTTTGAAAATAAAAAGCAAAAGAATATTATTGAAAAATCATTAAAGGAAGTAGAAGATAAGTTTGGTAGTAAAGTTGTTACATTAGTATGGAAATTTGATAAGTTTTATAAAGCTGAAGACTATCATCAAGATTATTATCAAAAAAATCTTCTTAGGTATCTTTCTTACAAAAAAGCTTGTCAGCGAGAAGAGGTTTTAAATAAAATATGGAATTAAAAAAGATTATAACATTTTTGATGTTCTTATTTTATTTTGGTAACCTTAATGCTGATTTAATTCAACCTAACGAAAAACTTGACCCTTACGATGTAGTTAAAATTCAACTTGTAGCTCTAAAAAATAATAATAAAAAAGATGAGGGTATAAGACAAACATGGGTTTTTGCTCATCCAGATAATAAAAAAATTACCGGGCCTTATGAGAGATTTAGAATTATGATTTACGGACAACAATATAAATATCTCATAAATCACTCTTCACACAAAATTAAACTCTTATCAAATAGCCCGAACACTTATATTTATCGAATTGAAATTGTAACAAACGACAAGAAATTAATTTTCTATGAGTGGCAAGTTCAAAAAGGCAGTGATGATAATTGTAAAAACTGTTGGTTTACAACCGCTGTATCTTCACCAGTTGACCAAGGTAACACCATTTGAAACGTCCACCCTTTATATATCGGTATATAATTATTGGTTGTATACTTGTAATTCCTCCAATTTTAGGAGCGCATTACGGATCTATATTTTTAGGAAAAGAAAATGGAGTATTACTTGGATTTTGTATTGGTATACCTTGTGTAACTTTCGCTTGCTGGAAATTATATATCGATAACTGGAGAGATGACGAAGATTAATGCGTTTTGCAACCTCCAGATTAGAAGCTTTAGAGAAACTTAAAAAATTTGTAGAAAAAGATATTTCAAATTACAACACCAAAAGAAATTTTGATTTTGGTGTAACTAATAGAAGTAATGTCTCTTGTCTGTCTCCTTATATAACTCATAGATTAATCACTGAGTATGAAACTGCAAAAATTATTTTAAAAAAATATCCTTTTCAAAAAGTAGACAAGTTTATTCAGGAAATATTTTGGAGAGTTTACTGGAAAGGCTGGCTTGAACTAAGGCCAAAAGTTTGGACAGATTTTATAGAAGATCTTAAGACAATCGGAGAAGATGAAAATTATTTAAAAGCAGTTAATGGCGGAACAGAAATCGAATGTTTTAATGACTGGGTAAATGAAATAAAAAATTTTAATTATCTCCATAATCATACTAGAATGTTGTTCGCGAGTATTTGGATATTCACATTAGGATTACCTTGGCAAAAAGGAGCGGAATTTTTCTTGAAGCACCTTTATGACGGAGACGCTGCTTCTAATACTTTGAGTTGGCGGTGGGTTGCAGGCATACAAACAAAAGGTAAAAATTACTTAGCTCAATCGTGGAATATAAGTAAATTTACAAACAATAAATATAAAGATGTTAAGTTAAATGAAAACGCCTTACCTTTAACAGATAAACGAGAGTATAAATTAAATCCACTTAATTTAAATTATGAAGATAATTCAAATGAGAATTTATTAGTTTTTGAAAATGAATTAAATCTGGAAAATCAAAAATTAAAAAATTATAAAAATATTTACTTAGTTTTGCTAAGTAATGAAGTTAGACAATTGAAACTTGAGCAAAAAGTTCTAGACTATAAATTACAGATAATTAACGATCAAAAAAAGAGATTTGAACAAATTCAGATATTAGACGAAGTTAAATTCCAACCAATAGTAGAAAAAGTAAAGTCTTTTGATGTCATCCATCCTTGTATAGGAGAAAATTACTCTTATATAAATAATCTAAGAAAAAAACATAATCTTAGACTAAACTTTATTTTAAGAGATGAGGATAAGTTTTCTTGGCAATATTCAAACAAAGGATATTTTAACTTTAAAAATAGTATTCCTAGAATTTTAACTAATTTTAATTTGCAATAAGTTATTTAGAGGCGCATCTTTTAGAGCAATATTTAACTTTTTCCCAATTTAATCTCCATTTCTTTCTCCATGTAAAAGGCTTATGGCAAACTTGACAATTTTTTTTTGGTAAATTAGTTTTTTTCATCGTTTAGAAGATGTTTATTCTTTATAAAAAGGAAATAAGCTGCAATTTCATAAAAAATATTCAACAAAAAAAATAGAGGTTTAATTTTAAATATTTTATATAAAAAATTATATTTAGGTACGTTTTTCCAAATTATTAAAAAGGACTCTGCTCCATTAATTACTTTACCATCTTGCATAACATGCATTCTTCTTAAAAGTTCTTTATATGATTTTGATGTAATTCTTTTAGCTTCTTCGTTATTAGTAACGTCTATCCATTCAACGTTATTATCACTGTGTTTTTTATAATGATTAATTTCTGTTCTACAAATATTACATGAGTTATTAAAAAAAACTTTAACCATTTGTATTCTCTTTTATAAACTTATTGGCAGCTTTAAAAATTCTTATTTTTCTCTCTTTATTCATTTTCTCAGATATTCTTACCATCATTGCAAGTCTAGGATTTTTTAAGAAGAATTTTTTATGTCTGTCTATAAATTTCCAATACAAGCCATCCATTACATCACACCAGGGCCCTTTTTTAAAATGCATCATTTTTTGAAAATAACTTGATCCACAAATGTATGGTTTAGTAGCAAAAATTCCTCCGTCACTAAATAATCCCATTCCATAAACATTTGGCGCCATGACCCAATCAGATGAATCTACAAACATTTCCATAAACCATTTGTAAACTTGTTTTGGATTTATCTCACATAGGTTCATAATATTTGCAAGTATCATTAGTCTTTCAATATGATGAGACCACCCATAGTTTTTGGCATTATTAATTGCATGATCTAAAGGATCTAATCCAGTACTTCCATCATACCAAGATTTTTTCATTTTTCTTTTGTGATTAAAAAAATTAGTTTTCTCTAAACGTTGATCATAGTTTTGGTAAATACCCCTTATAAACTCTCTCCAACCAATTATCTGCCTGATATAACCCTCGAAAGAATTTATAGGTATCTTACTTTCAACCCTTCTCAATTTCTCTATTATTTCTTCAGGTGTAATTAAGCCTAAGTTAATTAGTGGACTTAATGCACTATGAAAAACAGTGTTAGATTTATTTGTTACCGCATCTTCATAATCTCCAAAGAGTCTTATTCTTTCTTTCAAAAACTGTTCAAGCCATTTATTTGCGTCCTTACGAGTTGTGGGAAACCAAAATTTTTCTGTATTTCCCGGATGATCTTTAAAATTAATATTAATAAATTTTTTAAGAGCAATAGTATCTTTTGTTTCCCTCACTTTAGAAATTTTTGGAATTTGAATAGTGTTTGGTAATTTTTTTCTATTTTCTTCATCAAAGCTCCACTTATTGCCTTTGGGAGTTCCATTTTTATTCATTAATAAATTTGTTTTAGTTCTAACTATTTTATAGAAATTTGCCATAAAAGGTCTTTTATTTTTCGAGAGATAGTTTTTAAATTCATTTCTTTGCACAAGAAACATTGGAGACTTGATTTGATTTATTTTTAAAGAATTTTTTTTACAAAGATTTATTATTCTCTTTTCAAAAAATTTGTCCTCTATCTCAAAAAAAGAAATCTCTTTTATTTTCTTTTCTTTAATAATTTTTTCTATTTTTTTTTCAAATGAAAGCTTAAAATCTTTACTAACATCTTTATACAAAATGTTAAAATTTTTAGATTTTAATTCATCTTTATAAGATCTCATTGAAGATAAGAATAAAAGGATTTTTAACTTATGATGTTTTTCAAAGGTACAAAGACCATAATCCTCCGCCATGAAGAACAAGTGATCTTTAAAATCAGATAAATATCTTGGATGAAATAGTTGATTGCCTAAAATTAAAAATAGCTTCATAATACCTAAATTATAGAGATTTTCAGAGAAATACACGCGTCATTATTTGCCTATTTATTTTAAATAATAGTGTTAAATAAACCTAATGAAAAAATTAATTTTAGGAGCTACTGGATCTATCGGGTCCTCATTAGCTAAGAAGGTAGTAGAAGACGGAGGAGAAGTGCATTTAGTAGGAAGAGAGGAATCAAGTCTTTCAAAATTGGCTTCTGAACTAAACTCATCTTTTACCACTTGTGATGTTCTAGAGGAAAATTTTGCTGATAAAATCTTTAATGACTTGGGAAACACACCAATAAATGGATTAGCATATTGCGTTGGATCAATAGACCTAAAACCAATTAAGATGACAAAAAAAAGTGATTACATGCAATCTTTTAACTTAAATTTGATTTCTGCAGTAGAAATTATAAGGCGTTCTAGTGATAGTTTGAAACAAAACAAAGGTTCAATAGTTTTATTTTCTACAGTAGCGGTAAGAAGAGGTTTTACAAATCATAGCATCGTATCATCTGCTAAAGGAGCTATTGAAGGACTAACGGTATCTCTTGCTGCCGAGCTAGCTCCGAATATTAGAGTTAATTGCATAGCCCCAAGTATAACAAAATCAAAAATTGCTAATTTTATTTTAAAAAATGAGAAAATGGCAGATAGTATTGCTAAAATGCATCCATTGAAAAGGGTAGGAGAAGGCAGTGACTCTTCGTCAGTTGCAAATTTTTTATTAAGCAGTAATAGTTCATGGATTACAGGACAAATTTTAGGCGTTGACGGAGGAAGGTCGTCTTTAACTTAATTATGAAAAAAATAATTTATATAATTTCAATATGTTTGATATCTCAAATTGGATATTCCGCAGGAACGGACAGTTCAGATGATGATAAATCAAATTATTTTAACGATGCAAAAAAATTAGTAAAAAGAGCTGGTAAACTAGAAAAAAAAGAAAAGACTGATAAAGCAAAAAAACTTTACTCCCAAGCATTTGATAAATTAGAGAAAGCCTATTTATCAGATAAAAAAAATCCAGATATTTTAAATTATATGGGTTATACATCGAGGAAAACTGGTAAATTTGAACAAGCTGAGAAGTTTTATTTAGCAGGTTTAAGTATCAAACCAGATCATAATGGTATCAATGAGTATCTTGGTGAGCTTTATGTTCAAACCAACCGTATAGACAAAGCTAAAGAAAGATTGGATGTTTTAAAAAATTGTAATTGTGAAGAGTTTCAAGAACTTGAATTAATTATAAAAACTCGTGGTACAAAAATTTATTAAGAAACATCTAAAGCAAACTTTTTGAGTTTTTCAATAGGAATTAAATTTAAAGTTTTAATATTTGTCTTTTTTAAATAAATAGAACAAGCAACATTTTCCTCCAAGGCTCTAGCATACCAAGTTGCACAAATGCACCAACTATCTCCAGCTTTAAGTCCTGGAAAACCATATTCAGGATGTGGTGTAATTAAATCATTTCCAACTTTCTTTGACCAAATTAAAAATTCATCGGTCACTTTTGCACAAACTGTATGAACTCCCCCATCATTTTTATCTGTATTACAACAACCATCTCTCAACCATCCAGTAAGTGGATCGTTAGAACAAGTCTCTAAAGGCTCGCCAAAAACGTTCTTCTGTTTATCTTCACTCATATAATAAAATTATTTATAATTTAGTTGGATTAGGTTGACCTTTGTATATTTTTTTAGGATCAAACTTTTTTTCTTTTTCTTTAAATTCTAGTTTCAATTTCTCAGGATTATCTATTTTACCCATTGAAATTGACCTATAAAAACAAGATTTATAACCAACATGGCAACTCGCTCCATCACCTATATCCACAGTTAGCCATAAAGCATCTTGATCATCATCAATTCTTAGATCTATAACTTTTTGAATAAATCCACTTGTTTTTCCCTTATGCCACAAAGAATTTCTTGATCTACTCCAATAACAGGCTTCCTTTTTTTCAATAGTAATTTTCAAAGCTTCTTTATTCATATAACCATGCATCAAAACTTCACCTGATTTATGGTCGGTCGTAGTTACAGGTATAAGACCTTTTTCATCAAATTTTGGTGAAAAAAATTTTCCTTCTTCTATCTCAAAAACACTCTCTCTTTTTTTAAACATAGGCGTAAAATAGTGAAAAAAAGACAAAATAGCAATTTGCAATAATTAAATATGTCCTATAAAAATGTGCGCTATATGAAATTAGTTAAAGACATTGAAAAAACTAGCTCAAAAAAACCTGAGGTTACAGATAAGCAGGCTGAAGAAGCTTTCAAGACCATACTAACCTGGATAGGGGAAGACCCCACAAGAGAGGGTTTGCTGGATACTCCAAAAAGAGTAGTTAAAGCATTTAAAGAGTATTTTAAAGGCTATAGTCAAGACGCAAGTAAAGATTTATTGAAAACTTTTGGAGATGTAGAAGGCTACGATGATATGGTGGTAGAAAAAAACATAACCTTAGAGAGTCATTGCGAACATCATATGGCACCTATTATTGGTGTAGCCCATATTGCATATATCCCAAATAAAAAAGTTGTTGGCTTAAGCAAACTTGCAAGAACTGTAGAAGTTTTTTCAAAAAGGCTTCAGACACAAGAAAGACTTACAATGCAGATAGCCAAAACTTTAATGACAGCTCTAGATGCTAAAGGAGTTGCTGTTACTATTGACGCCGCACATCAATGCATGACAATGAGAGGTATAAAAAAAGAAAAAGCTACTACAGTAACGAATTATTATTTAGGATCTTTTAAAGAAGATCTAAGTTTTCAAAATAGATATCTAAGATATATAGCAAAATAAATGTCTGAAAAATTCAAAGCAATTATAATTGATAATCAAAATGAAACATTTTCTAGAGAAATAAAAGAAATTAACAATAATGATTTAAAAGACGGAAATGTATTAGTTAAAGTAGACTATTCGAGCTTAAATTATAAGGACGCACTTATATTAAATAATGGTGGAAAAATTGTAAGAAAATTTCCATTTGTACCAGGAATAGATTTTTCTGGAAAAGTAGTGGAAAGTGAAGATAATAAATTTAAAAAAGATGACAAAGTAATTTTAACTGGTTTTAGAGTAGGAGAAGCTTTTTTTGGAGGATTTGCACAATATGCAAAAGTTGACTCAAATTTCTTAATTAAAACTCCAAAAGAGTTAGACAATCAAAAAGCTATGATGTTAGGTACAGCAGGATTTACAGCTTTGCAATGTGCTTTTGCAATAAAAGCTAGAGAGGAACTTTTGTTAGGAGAAAAAGTAAAAGATGTTTTAGTTACTGGCTCAACTGGCGGAGTAGGAAGTATAGCTGTCATGATATTATCTAAAATGGGATATGACGTGCACGCGGTTACTGGTAAAAAAGATAAAAATGAATACCTTAAAGATCTAGGAGCAAAAAATATTATTGATAGAAAAGTATTTGAAGGTGAATCTAAATTATTAGAGAAAGGTACTTGGGATGGAGTAGTTGATACTGTTGGTGGAGCTGCTCTTACTAAAATTCTTGCCCAAGTTAAACCTAATGGAATAGTAGCTTCTTGCGGAAATGCAGGGGGAATTAAAATCAATACAACTGTAATGCCATTTATTATTAGAGGAGTTAAATTATGGGGAATTGACTCTTCAGGCGCCTCAATTAAAAGAAGAGAATTTTTGTGGAATGAAGCTGCGAAACTAATAGACTTCAATAAAATTCAATCATTCACTAAAGAGCTGTCATTCGGCGACCTTTTAGAAACTTATCCTAAAATGCTAAAAGGAGAGTATTTTGGAAGAGCTATAGTAAATCCAAACAAATAAATTATAATTAAGTCTTATGGACTGGGACAAATTAAAAATTTTTCATACTGTTGCAGAAGCATCTAGCTTTACTAAAGCTTCCACTATACTTAATTTAAGTCAATCAGCTATTAGTAGGCAAATTCAAGGCTTAGAGAGTGATTTAAAAGTTCAACTTTTTGAAAGACACGCTAGAGGTTTAGTTCTTACTGATAACGGTGAATATTTATTCAAATCTGCTCATGAAGTGATCTCCAAACTAAGAGACGTAGAGTCTAATCTTGGAGGTCAAAAAGATAAATTAAATGGGAAGTTGACCGTAACAACAGTAGTAAGTTTTGGAACAACTTGGTTAACACCACGAATTAAAGAGTTTATGGATTTAAATCCTGGAATAGAAATTGAACTTATATTTGACGATGAAGAACTCGATTTAAGCACTAGACAAGCAGATGTAGCAATTAGAATGAGAAGACCTAAACAATTAAATTTAATCCAAAAAAAGTTTGTCGATTTCAATTATCATATTTACGGTTCTAATGATTATTTAAAAAAAAATGGCTATCCAAAATCTCTAAAAGATTTAGATAAACATAAGTTTATTACTTATGGCAGAGGAGCACCATCCCCAGTTTACAATCCTGACTGGGTTTTAAAACTGGGTGCAAAAGAGGGAAAAAAAAGAAAATCAGTAATGAAAGTAAATAGTGTATATGGATTACTTTTAGCCGTACAAAGTGGTGTTGGACTTGCAGCAATACCAGATTATATGGCCCACAATATAAATAATATAACTAAAGTTTTACCAGAGGAAACAGGCAAACCGACAGAAACACATTTTGTTTATCCAGCCTCTCTTAAAAACAATGCAAGATTAATGGCTTTTAGAAATTTTATATTTAGTAAGGTGAATGAATGGAAATTCTAAGTTTTATTGTTCCTTTTATAATCTTATTAACAGTAGTTGTATTCATACATGAATACGGACATTATTATTTTGCTAAGCGGTATGGAGTAGGTGTTACAGATTTTTCCATTGGTTTTGGTCAAGAACTTTTTGGTTTTAATGATAAGTCAGGAACTAGATGGAAATTTTGTGCTATTCCTTTAGGTGGATACGTAAAATTTTTTGGTGATCGAAATGTTTTTAGTCAAACTGAACAAGAGGAATTATTAAAAAAATATAAAAAAGAAGATCAAAATAAACTCTTTGTCACAAAACCTTTATATCAAAGGTCTCTAGTAGTAGCCGCAGGTCCCCTAGCTAATTTTTTGCTAGCCATTTTAATCTTTTCATTCATTTACATGTTCGCTGGAAAAGATTTTACTCCCGCTCAAATACAAGAAATTCAAAAAGATAGCCCAGCTTACTCTTCTGGACTCAAAAGTGGAGATGTAATATTATCAATAAACAAAAAGAAAGTAAGCAGCATATTAGACGTTTCAACTTACATTAATACTT
>Ga0315315_10004854_pt1 | contig 12411 bp, 8 predicted proteins | sample M140m3416metaG_FD_203699 | JGI IMG/M metagenome (GOLD analysis project Ga0315315, IMG submission 203699) | Ammonia-oxidizing marine archaeal communities from Monterey Bay, California, United States - M1 40m 3416 | ecosystem: Environmental > Aquatic > Marine > Intertidal zone | place: USA...
AGACGAATTTCTGCTGCCGTGCGGATTAGTAAGTCTGTGCCACGACGAACAGAAGTGTCACCAAAATATAGGAGAGTAAATGATGTGTTGTTTGATTGTTTAGCGGCTTGTGATTGATTGATCAAGGCCTCGTTAGGAAGGTTATTAATGCACAGAAATTTTGAGCGTTCGACCCTATAACGCTGGCAATAGTCAGTAGCGGCCTCATCTGTTACAACAATGCAAAGGTCTGCGCCATGAACAGCTCTCTCTTGAAGTTTATCCCATTTGTGCAATTTGACTAGCCACCGACCAATACCCCGCTTGACATAATCATATTCTCGCATGATTGACGGTAAATCTTCCGCAAAGTCGATGACTAATTGAGGCTTTTTATCCGCACTTCTTTTTCGAATGAAACCCGACACCGCTTCCCAAGCAAAGGTGTTGTAACAATGAACGATTGCTGGTGAGATTTGATATTTACTCACAATACTCATTAGGCGGTTCTTTACAAACCAAGTAAAAACAGGTAACTCTGCTGATAGCGCGCGAAAGTTTTGTAAAATTTTTGGAGCATTTACAGTATATACATTTAGTCCCATTACAGAACGTTGTTCGAGTGGCTTATATCCGAAATAGCGAAACTCAACAATGTGGCAATCCACATCTTCACTCGCTATCACTGCTATCTGGTTTTTCAATCGTACGCAACGATTGAATTCATTATCCACGATGAATAGTGCCTGAGGTTTCAATCTTAAAGGTTTGGTTTATTCCGGTTGTATACTGGGGCGATATTTAATCCATTTTTCCCGTTTGTGAGATAGGAGAATTTCATCGATTTCATCGATTTCATTTGCTCCGAGATTTTGTTTTTTGTTCAGCGTTGATCGATTCCCTTTTTCTTCTGGCGCCACAGGCGTTAATTCCAAAAAATTGAACACCTCTTTTAAAGTGCTTGCCTGTTCTTTTACCAAATTTTCAAATGGGACGAGTAAGACACGATTTGGAGACTCTAACTTAATGAGTTCTATTTGCTCGATGTGAGAAATCCACTTGTATGTGCCTTTTTGCACCAAGGAGAGGTCATCAAACTGACGTCGGTTTTGCTCTGTAATACCTAGAAATGGATTGATTTCATTTTGAGCGATACGATTGTACCACTTTTGAACTCCAACGTGCTTTTTCATGCTGGCCGCGACTTGGTAGGGGTCGCGTATAACACAAATCCATTTCGCATTCGGAGATATGCGGTCAATTTTATTTTTAGCCCAAATTGCCGGATGGGTCTTTTCAATTATCAACTTTTTTTTAATCAGGATTGACTTGAACTTTAAATACGTTATGGCCACCCAGAAACGCAGTCGGCTTGTTTTCATGTTGTACGCAACATGGTTGGTAATGGACCAAAAAGTGAATTTTGATTCAAGTCGGAGCTTTACTTCGGGATGTTCTCCTAAAACACGACCCAAATGATGCGTGCCACTTCTGCCCATGCCTCCGATGAATACGAGTTTATTTCGCATCCCAAGGGGCGTTGTTCAAAATGGCGTCAGCGCTCCAATTGATACAATCATTGAAGGTAAGTCTCTGTAAGGTTGATTTGCTGCTGGTCGCATCAAGCTTATGATTCATGTGCGTTCGTCCCACAGAAAGGCAGTAGTCGAGAAACTTGAAGTCGCCACCAATAACATTGGAACTGAATTGTACCCTGCAGTTTGGAATTGACATGGAATCTGCCAAAATGAGACCGTGCAGGCTAGACGAAAGGAGCTTCTTAACTGATGAAATCTCGTTTAGTAAATCTCCTGTGGACTGTCGGATATCGATTACCTTAACTCCGAGGTGTTGGAGTTTTTCAACAGCAGGCAAACCCAAGTCGACCCAGTGCGGAATAACGCCGTATTCGTAATCTGGCTTGGATGACGACAATGTATACATTCGGCCCATTAGAAGCGCGGGGTCACCAAGGGGAATGGCAGGCACGTCAAAATATTTGCGGAGTTCCTGCAGAGTAAGAGGTCCGCGTAGAGCGTGAACCTGAAGGTGTCCCCTAGAGTGACCGATCTCTCCCGGTGCTATGCAACCTGCTCCCCAGACGGAATCTGTTGGATAGCAGTTCGATAGTACACTTCCTACGACTAGGGTCTTCCCTGCAACTGAAGGGTCTGTGCAGATTTTAAAATCGACATTAAAAAAATGTGAAATTATTTCACCGGAAATATGATCTCCCCAGTTTTTAAAACCGCTATTAAAATTGTGACTTTCAAAAATCTCTAAGCTGCCGGGAGAGACCCTCCGCTTAGGGAGGTTCATTCGTGCTCGGAGTTTTTTGCGGGAGATCATTATTTTATTTTCCTCACCCTCAGTGCCTTCGGGGTGACCTCAAGGTACTCATCATCGCCAATCCATTCCATGTATTCTTCCAAAGAAAGTTTTCGAGGGGGAGCGATGCGGAGGCTTTTGTCCGCGCCGGACGAGCGCATGTTGTTGAGCTGCTTTCCGCGGACGAGGTTCAACTCCATGTCGTTGTCACGTGAACTTTCGCCGATGACCTGCCCAGCGTAAATGTCCTGTCCTGAATCGATGAAGAAGGTTCCACGGTCTTGTAGGCGGTCAATTTCGAAGGCACGGGATTGACCCGCTTCTTTGCTGACCAAAGAGCCTAGGGAGCGCGACGTGAGTTCGCCGGCAAAGGGCTCGTAGCCGTCAAACCGGTGGGTCATCACGGCTTCTCCCGATGTTGCGGTCAAGACTTGGTTCCGCAAACCGATGAGCCCGCGAGATGGAATTCGGTATTCCATGTGCTGCAATTCGCCTTTGGCTTCCATGACCTGGAGCATTCCCTTGCGCTTCATCACCAGTTCCGTGGCCTTGCTTGCCACTTCGCTGGGGACATCGATGACGAGGTGCTCAAACGGCTCATGCTTGACGCCGTCAATCTCTTTGAACAGTACTTGCGGCTTTCCAATTTGCATTTCGTAGCCTTCCCGTCGCATGGTCTCGATCAGAACGGACAAATGCAGAATGCCACGTCCAAAAACAGTCCACTTGTCTTCACTGTCCGTGGGCTCGACGCGAAGCGCCAAGTTCTTCTGCAGCTCTGCGTCTAGGCGTTCTCGGATGTGCCGGCTGGTCAATAAATCACCGTCACGGCCGAGGAACGGAGACGTGTTGATGGTGAACAGCAACGACATGGTCGGTTCATCTACGGCGATTCGCTCCATGACTTCGGGGTTTTCGAGGTCGCTGATGGTGTCGCCGATTTCGAAGCCGTCCATTCCGGTGATGGCACACAGGTCGCCGCTTCGCACGTGGTCCACCTTTTCCTTGCCCAAGCCTTCAAAAACAAACAACTCTTTGGCACGCGCCTTTCGGTTTCCATTTGCGGTGCACAGGGCATAATCCTGGTTCGCATGAAGGTCACCACGGAACAAACGTCCGATGGCAATACGACCCGTGTACTTCGAGTAATCGAGGGAGGTGATCTGAAGCAAGGGTGTTCCTTCGCGGTACGGCGCTTCCGGCACATGCTCGAGGATCACATCCAGCAAATGCGTGATGTCGGTGGTGGGCTTTTCCCAATCGGGACCCATCCAACCCATTTTGGCCGATCCGTAAACCGTGGGGAAATCCAACTGTTCTTCCGTGGCGTCCAAGGTGAACATCAAGTCAAACACCTGCTCTTGAGCGATGTCGGGCGTGCAATTCTCTTTGTCGACTTTATTGACCACGACAATGGGCTTTAAACCAAGCTCGATGGCCTTTCCCAGCACAAATCGCGTCTGGGGCATCGGCCCTTCGAAAGCGTCGACCACCAACAAAACAGCGTCTGCCATCTTCAAGACACGCTCCACTTCACCGCCAAAATCAGCGTGACCCGGGGTGTCGAGGATGTTTATTTTGACTCCTTTCCACGTCGCCGAAACGTTTTTGGACAAAATCGTGATGCCGCGTTCGCGTTCGAGATCGTTGTTGTCCAGGATCAGTTGGCCGGTCTCTTTCCGCGTGTCAACTGCTTGACACTGATGGATGATGTTGTCTACCAGGGTTGTTTTTCCGTGGTCAACGTGTGCGATAATGGCAATGTTTCGGATGCCGTTCATGGGAGTCGTGCGAAGGGATAAACGTTTCGCCGCGCGAAGAACGTGTAGATAATTGCAGATTACTACAAATCCTTTGCTATTTTTGTCCTCCGCTTGCCCGGATGGCGGAACTGGTAGACGCGCACGACTCAAACTCGTGTTCCGCAAGGAGTGTGGGTTCGATTCCCACTCCGGGTACAGAAGCTGCAAAACAGCAGCGATGAAAGCACTTCCTTCGGGAGGTGCTTTTTGCTTTATCATCACTCAATGCGGAATGCGTTGCAATCGACAAGAGTCAACTGTTTGGCTTAATTTTGGGGGAAATTCACCCGAATGAAAAATGTATTTCTCCTCAGCGCGGCTGCGCTTTTAGCATCAACCCTCAACGCTCAGCTGCAATTGTTTACTCCTGAATCGGGCGAATTTTTCACCCAAGGTGTTGGTGAGTATTTAACGATACCTGAGGACACAGGAACCTCAGGGCAAATCTGGGACTTTTCGGGCACAACCACCTTGCAGTCATCATCTGCTAGTTTTGTTAGCACGGATAGCACAGTTTTCGGCAAGTCGTTTGCAGATGCAGAGATTGCGGTTGAGGCTGGAAATACGAGCGTCTACTATTCGTATGATGGCGCATATCAATATTACGGAGGAGTGGAGAACCAGTTGATTGTTGCCTACACTGATACAGAGGAGTATTTCCCATTGCCCTACAATATTGATGACAACTGGGAAGATACTTTTGCAGCGACATTCGGAGCGGCGGGGATCACATTTGAGCGCTCAGGGACGATTTCGACGAATTGTCTCGCTCAGGGAACTTTGACACTTCCTGGGGGGCAGGTCTTGGAAGATGCTTATCGCATCTCAGTGAACGAATACCTGATGGACTCCACATTCCTTGGGACGTATGAAGTTTTTACGGAGGGGGATTATTGGTTTGTGGAAGATTATCCCCTTGTCGCTTTTGCGAATCTTACCCAAACTACGTTTGACACGACGACAGGAGGAGAGCCGATTACGCAGGAGAGTTCATATTCCGTGTGGATGGAGTCGTATACGGTGGGAGTCGAGCTTATTGACCCAACTCCAAGTTGGTCGATGATGCCCAATCCCGCCAGAGATGAGTTGACCATCTTTCGGGGTAACTTCCAGATGCCTGTTGAATGTGTGGTCTACGGGCTGGATGGCCGTGAAATGATGCGAGAATTGATTCGCCCGGGCATGCAGTTGAGTCGGCTGGACGTGAGCCAACTCCCAGAGGGGGTGTTTATGGTGCAGTTGGGGAAAACCCAGCAAGCGCAACGCTTGGTGATTCAACGCTGATTCTGCGCTGGGTTGCTTCAGTACGCTCGGTCGTTCCGGCCCTCCACGTAATAGACAAATGCGCGGTTGACGACCTTGTTGCCGCCGGGCGTCGGGAAGTTACCGGTGAAGTACCAATCACCGGTATGGTCAGGGCATGAAGCATGCAAACCTTCGATGGTCTGGAAGACAATTTTCACCTCGGATTTCATCTCTTTTGGCGTGAGCAGCAACGAGACTTCTTCACTGATTTCGTCTGCTGAAAAGGGCGCATAGATGGCTTTGACGCGGTTTACGTTCTCCTCTTTCGGCAGTTCCAATTCTTTTTTGCAAGCGGCGTAAGTCTCATCGATTACATGATCCAGTCCGCGCTTTTTCAGCAGGCTAATGGCCGCTTGGAACGCAATGAAATCCCCCATTTTTGCCATGTCGATGCCGTAGCAATCAGGATAGCGAATCTGCGGAGCGCTGGAAGCGACTACAATGCGTTTGGGCTCGAGTCGATCGAGAATGCGCAAGATGGATTTCTTCAAGGTCGTGCCGCGAACGATGCTGTCATCAATCACGACAAGGTTGTCCTTTCCTTTTCGGACTGTGCCGTACGCAATGTCGTAAACGTGTGCCACCAAATCGTCTCGTCCCGTGTCCTCGGTAATGAAGGTCCGGAGTTTTGCGTCTTTGATGGCAATTTTTTCAATGCGCGCTCTTTCATCGAGAATGGCACGAACCTCTTCCGGGTCTGGATTTGCACCCATGCCAATGATTCGTGAGATTTTCGCCTGATTGAGGTAATCCTCTAATCCCTTGATCAGACCATAAAAGCAAACTTCAGCGGTGTTGGGGATGAAACTGGAAACCGTGTTGTCCAGGTCATGCTCCACGGCTTCGATGATTTGAGGAACCATGTTGCGCCCCAATTCCTTGCGCTCGTTGTAGATGTCTTTGTCATTGCCGCGGCTGAAGTAAATCCGCTCGAAACTGCAAGCGGCTCGTTCTCCGGGGGACTTGACTTCAGGCATGCTCACCTCACCGTTGCGTTTGATGATCAACGCGTGTCCCGGTGCCACTTCTTGCACCCGATCCGCGGAAACATTGAACGCTGTTTGAATGACCGGACGTTCGCTCGCAACCACCACCACTTCATCGTCTTCAAACCAAAACGCGGGGCGAATTCCGTTTGGATCCCGCATGACGAAAGCATCTCCGTGCCCAACCAACCCGCACATCACATACCCTCCGTCCAATGAGTTTGCGGCATGCTTGAGAATCGTAGGGATTTCCAAGTTTTCGGCGATGCGCTCGGAAATCTCGGTGTTTTCAAGTCCCGCATCTTTCAAAGAATCAAAAATGCGTTGATTCTCAACATCTAGGAAATGCCCAATGCGCTCCAAAATAGTGACAGTATCGGCCTGTTCTTTCGGGTGCTGACCTAGCCGCACGAGCTTATCGAAAAGCTCATCGGTGTTGGTCATGTTGAAGTTGCCCGCCACGACCAGGTTGCGCGTGCGCCAGTTGTTTTGACGCAGAAACGGGTGGCAATTTTCAACCTCATTCTTGCCGTACGTGCCGTAGCGCAGGTGGGCGAGGAAAAGTTCCCCCGTGAATGCGCGTTCCCGTTGCAGGAAAGAAGCGTCGCTCAGCTGAGATTTATCGAGCCCTTCAAATCGTGGCATGATTCGGCTAAATACATCTTGTATGGGCCGTGAATCCACGGATCGGATGCGCGATATGTAACGCTTTCCGGGAGGAACATCGATCTTGATGTTGGCGAGCCCCGCACCGTCTTGTCCTCGGTTGTGCTGCTTCTCCATGAGCAAGTACATCTTGTTCAGCCCATAGAAGGCCGTGCCGTACTTGTCGATGTAATGCTGTAGCGGCTTCTTGAGCCGAAGCATTGCAATGCCACATTCGTGTTGGAGAAAATCGCTCATGCTGGATGCCAGTTTGCGCTTGATTGCCGTGCAAATGTAGTGCCCGCCGCATCATGAAATAAGGCAGGTGCCCGCATTTTTATCGCATCAGAATTCCCGGGATCGGTTTCCTTGAATCCCACCCGTGTGCACAAACAAAACCCGAGAGCCTCGGTCAAATTGTTCAGGACGCTGCGCTGAGGGGGTTTGGAGGACTGCTTGTAATTTGAGCATTGTTTTGGCGGTATACACGCCATCTAATTCAATGCCGGTTTCAGTTTGAAATTGGCCCATGAAGGCGCTAACGTTGGCCGGGATTTTCCCAAATCCACCCTGGTGCACATCCTGCCAAGGGGTCACCTCCTCCATGATTTCGGCGGCCCAACTGGAATCAATTAATGCACTGTCAAGGTGTCCTTGAATTAGATTTCCCATGTCAACACCTTTGAGTGCGCTTCCCACAAAAAGGTGCGACAAACCGCGCAACCCCAGCGCCATTCCGGCCGCTGTAGCACCTGTCCCTGCGCTGACAATCACGGCATTCCATGGACGCTCAAGATCTTCTGATGTGATCAATCCTTGGCACCCCATGGTTCCAAGTGCATCGCCCGCTCCTTCGGGAATGATCCAAGGATTGCCGAATTGGTCCCGGAGCCACGCCTTGAAAAAAGGCAAGTGTTTCTCTCGGTATTCGCCCCTTGAAACAGGCACCAGTTTCATCCCCCAATCCATGCAATCTTGCAGGGTAGGAGTGGGGTTTTCCAGTTCTTGTGGTTCGGCGCGAACCACCCCTATCGTCGGGATACCCATGGCATGTCCTGTGGCTGCGGTCGCGTGCAGATGATTCGACCACGCCCCTCCAAATGTCAAGATTTTGGGCTGAGCCATGAGCATTGCTCGTTCGACATGGTACTGCAGTTTCCAAGCCTTATTTCCGGGCGCAGGACCGGAAACCGCGTCAAGCCGCCGCATGTAAAATTCAACCCCACCTTCTTGGGCAATCGACCATGCGACGGGCTCTGTTCGGGGCAGAGGCAAGGAAAATGCCGAAGAATGTGCCAGTGGATGGGACGACGGTTTCATAGGTGGTAAATTTGCAACATGCGGATCGATTTGGAACCCGAAGATTATTATTACAGCCCGGAAGGCTTCGTGGTCTTCACGGAACAATACCACCTCAAGCGGGGTCATTGTTGTCAAAGCGGTTGCAAACATTGCCCTTTCGGCTATGATTCCCGCACTGGAAAAATTAGAAAACCATGACCACTTCTATGAATCCCGATGAGTTGAAGGCATTTCAACAGGAAATTGCAGGAGGCATTCCAACTCCTTTGCCCGAGGCGTCCCCGCGCTCGGGGAGCTTGAGCCATGCTCCAGTTCGCAAGGATATTTTGACACCGGCGGAAAAGGAACTGGCACTGCGCAACGCGCTGCGTTATTTTCCTGTGGAAACACATCCGGTTCTGGCCCCGGAGTTCGCACAAGAACTCAAGGATTATGGCCGCATATACATGTACCGATTGCGCCCAAAGCATCCTGTTTTTGCGCGTCCCATTGAGCAATACCCTGCCAAGTGCCAGCAGGCGGCGTCCATCATGCTCATGATTCAGAACAACTTGGATCCGGCTGTAGCACAGCACCCCGAGGAGCTCATCACTTATGGCGGAAACGGTGGTGTTTTTCAAAACTGGGCGCAATACCGCCTAACCATGCACTACCTCAGTCAAATGACCGAGGACCAGACGTTGGCCATGTACAGCGGCCATCCCATGGGGTTGTTCCCGTCGCACAAAGACGCGCCGCGGGTTGTCGTCACGAACGGCATGGTCATTCCAAATTATTCCAAGCCTGACGACTGGGAACGCATGAACGCGATGGGCGTATCGCAATACGGTCAAATGACAGCGGGTTCCTACATGTACATTGGACCGCAGGGAATCGTTCATGGAACGACAATCACGGTTTTGAACGCCGTGCGCATGAACGACAAAACGGGTACGGGTCCTGCCGGAAAGCTATTCGTAACCGCGGGATTGGGCGGGATGAGTGGCGCGCAACCGAAGGCGGGAAACATTGCGGGAGTGGTAAGCGTTACGGCCGAGGTGAATGCGGATGCCGCCTACAAGCGACACGAACAAGGTTGGGTGGATCACGTCGTGTCTGACGTGAAAGAATTGGCAAGGCAAGTGAAGGCATCGGTAGATGAGAAAGAGGCAGTTTCGTATGCGTACCTGGGCAATGTGGTGGATGTTTGGGAGGAATTTGACCGAGCGAAGCTCTTTGTGGATCTGGGTTCTGATCAAACGTCTCTGCACAATCCATGGGCAGGGGGATACTATCCGGCAGGATTGACTTTTGAGGAGTCCAACGCTATGATGGCCCATGATCCGGATCGTTTTGCAGAGCATGTAAAAGAATCGTTGAGACGGCACGCGGATGCGGTCAATCAACATACGGCGCGCGGAACGTACTTCTTCGATTATGGGAATGCGTTTTTGTTGGAAGCTTCGCGATCAGGCGCGGACATCATGAACGAAGAAGGCACGGGTTTTCGCTATCCGAGCTATGTTCAAGACATTATGGGACCGATGTGCTTTGATTTTGGTTTTGGACCTTTCCGTTGGGTGTGTGCCAGCGGAGAAGCGTCGGATTTGGAGCTGACGGACGCCATCGCGTGTGAGGTTTTAGAAGCTTTGAAGAAGGAGGCTCCTGCGGAAATCCAGCAGCAAATGGACGACAATATCCGATGGATCAAAGGCGCTCAAGCCAATCGATTGGTGGTGGGCTCCCAGGCGCGAATATTGTACGCCGATGCATTGGGCCGAATGAAGATCGCTAAGGCCTTCAACGATGCGATTGCCGAAGGTCGTTTGGCCGGACCGGTGGTGTTGGGCCGGGACCATCATGACGTTTCAGGTACGGACTCCCCTTTCCGCGAGACCTCCAATATTTATGACGGATCTGCATTCACTGCGGACATGGCCGTTCAGAATTTTGCGGGTGATGCCTTTCGAGGGGCGACATGGATATCGCTGCACAACGGCGGTGGAGTTGGATGGGGCGAGGTGGTCAACGGTGGTTTTGGGATGCTGATTGATGGCAGCGCCGATGCAGAACGGCGGCTCACTTCCATGCTGCATTGGGACGTCAACAACGGCATTGCGCGCAGAAGTTGGGCGAGAAACGAAGGCGCAGAATGGGCGATTCAACGTGCCATGGACCAAGAGCCTTTGCTCAAGGTGACAATGCCAGCGCATGCCAATGATGATGTCGTAACCAATGCCCTGAAGTGATGGAGTTTTGGCCGCTCGCCACCGGCTGAAGACTTGCGAAAAAACCGCGGAAACGTTTTAACGATATTTTCGTTTCCAATGGGGAGCATTCACCGTATCTTCGCGGCCCGAATGGCTAACATTGCTCCACACCAAGGCATAGATCGTGCTGAATTCTTGCTTCAGCATGCGATGGAAATCTTCATGCGCTTGGGCATTCGTTCGGTCAACATGGCCGATTTAGCCCGTGAAATAGGGGTTTCCAAAAAAACGCTTTACGTCCATTTCAAGGACAAGAATGATTTGATCCAACGGTGCATGAATTCGCACTGCGATCAGATGGAGCAGGTCATTTCAGAGGCGGAAAATCGCCAAGGAAATGCGATTGACTCGGAGTTGGCCATCATCGACTTTGTTCACGCCGTCATCACCAAGATGCATCCGAGCATGCTGCACGATTTGAGGAAATACCATCCCCTTGCATTTGACACCATCAATAAGCGAGAGGACGAAATCATTCTCGGCACGGTAGAACGGAACATCAAGCGGGGACAAAAAGAAGGATTGTATCGCACGGACATTAGCGCAGTGCTGACCGCTCGGTTCTTGGTTGCCATTGGTTATGAAGTCAAAAAATGTGGAGAGCGCGGAACCTTCCAAGGACAAATGACTTTGTCGGATTTGTATGTGCAGTCTTCCCTTTATCACATCCGCGCCATATCCACAGAAAAAGGTGCGAAGTACCTCCAAATCAAACTGGAAAAAGAAAAGCTGTTTCAATGAAGATGACCATGACCCCCTTTCACTCGGCCGCCCTGGCCATTGGCTTTGCGGCCTTTTTCTCGCTCAAAGGGTCGAGCCAGGAAGTGTGTTCCATTTCGTTGGAGCAGGCACAACAAATAGCGTTGGAAAAGGCATTTGCGGTGCAGTATGCTGCGCTGGATAAGCAGAAGTCCGAACGCGATGTCAAAGAAGTACTCTCGAAGGGACTGCCCCAGGTGAGCATTGTAGGGGATTACAGCCAATACATTGACATTCCCACACAAGTGGCTGCGGGAGACGTCTTTGGATTCCCGGCTTACCTCACGGATTTTTTCGGCGGGGTTTCGGAAGCCACTGGAGTTGGTATTGATGCTCCTCCCTTCGATCCGGATGCCCTTTCCGAATTTCAATTTGGCCAGAGCCACACCGCCAACTACGGTGTACAGGCTTCGCAATTGATCTTCAGTGGTTCGTATTTCTTTGGATTGAAGGCTTCGCAATTTTTGGTGGAATCACGTGAGCGTGGTCAGCAGCGCACGGCCGATGAGGTGATGCAGCAGGTAGCCGAGGCCTATCATTTTACGCTTGCGGCGCGCGAAGGCTTGGCGTTGGCCAATGAGGCGTTGGCATTGGCTCAAGGCGCGCGCGATGAGGTGGCCGCGATGAACGAAGCTGGGTTTGTAGATGAGCTTGCGGTGAGCCAAATGGACTTAGCCATCAATGACCTCGAAGCTCAGGTACTGGCTTCGCAGGGACAAATCATAATGGCCCAAGGTTTGTTGCGTTTCCAGATGGGCATTGCTCCGGATGCGAAACTGACATTAACAGATGGCATGGCCGATCTGATGGAGAGCGGGAGCGAATTGGAATGGATGAGCCGTGATTTCGATGCGGAAGAAGTTCCAGGAATTCAAGAACAGGAACTTTACTTGGATTTGGCCGAACTGGACGTGAAGAGCCAAATTGCGAAGGGTTGGCCGCAAGTTTCAGCGTTTTACACCAATCAAAACAACGCCCAACGCGACGCATTTGATTTCTTTCAAAAAGATCGGGCTTGGTATCCCGTTCAGTTGTGGGGGGTGAACTTTTCCATGC
>Ga0315315_10004855_pt1 | contig 12410 bp, 15 predicted proteins | sample M140m3416metaG_FD_203699 | JGI IMG/M metagenome (GOLD analysis project Ga0315315, IMG submission 203699) | Ammonia-oxidizing marine archaeal communities from Monterey Bay, California, United States - M1 40m 3416 | ecosystem: Environmental > Aquatic > Marine > Intertidal zone | place: USA...
CTCACCCTCCTCCTCCTCCTCGTCGGCCTCCTCCTCTTCCTCCTCCACCTCTTCTTCCTCCTCCTCCTCTTCTTCTTCCTCCTCCTCTTCATCTTCCTCCTCCTCCTCCTCCTCCTCTTCTTCCTCTAGCGGACGAACTGTGATCGCGTGCGGGCAGGCCTGATCATAGTGAAGTTTCCACTCCCGCTGGAGATCCTCGCCGTAGTCTTGCTCCCCGTCCGCGTACTGACAGTAGAGCTTGTTATCGGGGGTGACACACATGATGCCGAGATACCACTTGCGGTCCTGCTCCCAATAGCCCCACACCAGCATACCGACACGGAGCTCAGAGTGATCCATGACCTCGCCGCTGGGATATCCGTCAGCTTCGGTGACGATGCGACGCTGCCGCTTGATACGGACCCCTGTCGGGTCACTGAAGCCACTCATCTGTGGACGCTTTTATCGTCTATGGTCGTCTATCGTCTTCGTCTGCAGTGACAGAAGGTGGACGCACTGCGCACGCAAGATGCGCTCGTGGTCGAGGTCGCGTTTGTGACAGCACCACAAGGGATACACATGTGGAACCCCTCAAACCCGACCGCCTAAAAATCAAGCGTCTTCCCGCCACTCCGGAAGACACGGTATGTCGCGACACTGCACGCGGCCTCCCATAGTCGTCACCCGCGTACCCTTCAAGAAAACAAAGGCGACCGTCATCTTGCTCCACGGCCTGTACAATGAAGGCTCCTCATTCGATAAACTTGCTGACGAGCTCGCGCAGCTGGGCTGCAAGGTGGTAGCGCCGTCAGCACCGCTTCGGCGTCTCCACTGGAGCACAGATAACGAACAAACATACGCCTGGTACGACTACTACACCAAACGGGATGGTGAAGACCAACACGACATCATCAATACCAGACATCTGCAACAAGAATGCGATTATATACTCGACATTATACAAGAATATCACGCCGCTGGAACCACACTCATCCTGGGTGGTTGCTCACAGGGAGGAACGCTCGTCTACCATATTGTTGCAACAGCCATGCTGCCACATCTCACAGCTGCCATGGTATCCCGATCGTGCTTTCTGCACACACTTGTTCCAACCATCACGCCAATGAACATCGACCTCTTGGTCTTCTCTGCAGGAGCAGACCAAGTGTACTCCCAAACTCTAAGGGAAGAAGCGCTCGACCACCTCACACACAACAACAACATCAACTTGACCGAGAAGTACAAAGCGGGTCTCCTACATGGATCGTCTAGCCAAACCGAACTCACCAACTTTGTCGATTTCGTTAAAAAATATTTATAATGACAATTATAACAAACTAGTAGTCCGGGGATTAGGCATTTCTCCATGCACTCCTAAGTTGACCAATGTCGAAAATGTATTAAATAATATGTTAATAACATTTGCCCTATTGCGGTATAACGTTGTTCATGTATATTTTGATGAAACTTAAATGAAAATGATTACTCCTTTTCACAATACTTCTTGACAACTCAAACTGTGCTTGCCGCAACCAGCAAGCCTCCGAAAGAAAATCCTATCAGTATTCGGGATGTTATATTCACACGCATCCTTTTCAATGTGTCATCATACATTATGAAAAAAAGAGCAAAACCAAACAACAAAACTTTGAGGAATCCCTCAACAAGTTCAGGCATCTGATCATCTTTGAAAACCAAAATGAAATACAAAAGTGGAAGCAAAAATACAAAAAACAGTTTTCCATCATTTTCCTCAGTAACATCAACAAGAGGTCTATTCAGTCTATTCTTCAATCGTTCAAAATCTTCTCTTGTCAAAACTATCTCTTTCCACCCAACACCACCAACATCAATTTGTGCTGCGTCTTTTACTAAGTCGACTCCGCGAAGATTCGGTGGAGGAAGCTCCTGTGGAGGCATTGGAGAGGTACCCCCCCCCGGAAACTGAGCCTGTGTCTTCGAGTCTATGTCCAATATTTCCGCCATTTTTATTTGCATACAATTTTTCTTTCAAACTTTCAACCTGTTTTTCTAGTAATAACACCCTTTCCCTTAAAATAATCACCTCTTCACTACAATTGGATTCCAACTGTGATTCAAGATTGTTTATCGTGCTATCTCTTTGAAATAATTCTCGGCATAAATTCCATTCACCAAAAGAACACATCCTGTGATTTCCATCCATATCACCAAAAAGGTGATTGTTAAAATTCGTATCATTCTCATCATCTGCATTGTTCCAACCACACGTACAATAAGAACGTAACATTCTACTAATACTATCACACTTTTTTATCAATCATATGAAAACGATTATAGCTGGGGCATAAATAAATTTTTACCGTTTCTTTCGTCTGTTGTTACGGATACTATTGCTTACAGTACGATTTATTATTATTAAAGATAACAATTACTTGAATCCAAATGGATCTGTTCAAACGAATCATGAAATGGCTTGGTAGACATCGAATAATATACGATAGAAACGACAAAGAACCATACTTGGAACGCTACTACTTACTTTTCAAAAATAGATCTACGGCCCCATTCAACATATTCCTACACAAATTTCTTAAATCAGACCCAGACGAGTTGCATGACCACCCATGGGACTACCGTACCATTATTTTGTACGGAGGATACTGGGAACATACAACCTCGGGAAAAACCTGGTATGGAATCGGCTCCACCAAATACGCAGAAGCCAAATCCACTCATCGATTAGAACTAGACAAAAAATACCCTACATGCTGGACTCTCTTCATTCCATACAAGAAAACAAGAGAATGGGGATTCATACATAACAGTGACTGGGTAAAACACGATGAATACTTGACAAAAAAACTACTTTAGATAAGTGGTAAAGCTACATCCCAGTGATTGCTATGCCATAAGAATACTACCTTTCCATTATATTGTGGAGGTAATACTCTCCTTCCTTTATTCAACTTTCTACCAGGTTCATATGTCACTGGCTTGTTTTTTACTTTATTGAATGTATTATTAGGTATAATATGATTCCAATGCACACAACTAGTAGGATTTGATGCTCTCCATACATTTTGTGCACTATATTGTTCGAAGAATCTTGAATTAGGATTAATCAAATGAGTTATGTGTATCTTCTTATTATTAGTAAACAGGTGAGGAAATTCTTCCATAAATCCGTTCACTCTGCTATGATATTGAGGTTTGCTCGACTGACTCAAATTAACTCCAAGGGATTTCATCAAAGACGAGACTGCACATTTACCATTTGGGGTTATATGAATCACATCGTGTGTTGCACGTGAATGTAATGGACGACTCATGCTTGTACCCACTGCACTAATCTCGCCTCTTTTCATCATATTTTCAATCAATTTAATTGAAGCCGCCTCATTATTACTCATTCTATTACTTTACAACATATTTATTTCAAACCATAACATTGTGAATCTTATCTAATTGTTCTTTGTATCTACGACCACCATCTTCTCCACCAGCAGACGAACGAACTAAGTCTTGATGTTCTAAGAATTGAGAACCCACTCGTGTACGTTCATCTGCTTCGGCTTCAAGATGACCAGAATTATCATCATAAAGTTGTTCCAATATTTCTCCTTTTGCTTTACTCTCCCATTCCTTCCCATCTCCCTCCCCTTTCACCACCACCTGATAAATTGCACGCTTTTGACTTGGAATACGCACATTCTGATTCACACCACCCGGTGCCCTCTTGTGTTTTAGCTTTATAAACTGTGGAACTGCATTAACAGGATCTGCCAATAACGCTTGAATTTGCTCAGAACTTATATGTTCAATCGTCTCTTTCCCAAATAAATTCACATTCGTTTCAACCACAAACTTGTTGGTTGTATTATTAGTTACGGTACGTGGTCGTTTAATTAATTGCTCTATTTGTCGATCTTTCGCGGCTAATTGTTGATCTTTTACTGCCATCTGCTCATCCTTTGCCACTAGTTGCTCTCTAAGTTGCTCTTTGTCTTTCTCAAGAGATGCAATCCGCTCCTTATCACCAGTTGTCACTGACTTGCAACTCTTCTTATGAGTACACCAGTTCCCGGGATGGAGTGTGGTATATCCACACTCACAAACTCGAGCCTCTTTGTAGAGTTTTGTTGGCATATGTCCTAGTAATATGATAATCTTTCTTTTTAAATAGGGTTTCTAGAATTACTCTAGAATTACTCTAGAAACCCTAATCTCTCCTGCGGCAATTTCACTTGTATCTCTCCTATTAAAATCCTTAAAAATTGACTAAAATCTTTCGCGAAGAAAAATGGAAGGGGGGGGGGGGGTACCCTAAAATTTTGAAATTTTTTTTTGAACTCAAAAATTTTTTTGGGGAAATTTTTTTTTGAACTCAAAAAGTTGATCAAGAATTTTTAAAAGTTTTCTCCAAAATTTGATATTGAAACCCACCTGGTACAAGTGCCCCCTGATGGACCCGAATTCCCCTGAAAAAAAATCGTCAAAAATGGATAAAATCGTAAATTTATTCAGTGTTTAGGTCATTTTCAGTCTTTTTCCTATGGCATGCAGGACAAAGTGCTTGCATGTTGGATTCATTGTCTGGTCCTCCTTTTAATAATGGTATGACGTGGTCTACATCATACTCCTGTAATTCACCTTTCAGAGTACAGTTTCCGCCAGGATTTGCACACTTCCAGTCTTGACGAGCTGCAATTTTTCTCCGTTTGGGTTCAGGCATCTTGGTGCGTCTGTTTCTGGTAGCCTGGGACTTGTGTAGAGATCGGATCTCGTTATTAGCGTTCTCAATGAGCTGATTCAGGATTACATCTTTCGCCGCTAATTGTTCCTTCATTTGCTGATCCTTTGTCGCTAATTGTTCATCCTTTACACGCAGTTGCTCTCTAAGTTGCTCTTTGTCTTTCTCAAGAGATGCAATTCGTTCCTTGTCATCAGTGACCACTGACTTGCAATTTTTATTGTGACGGCACCAGTTTCCTGGATTCAAGGTTGAGTATCCACAAACACATACACGTGCTTCTTTGTAAGAAGTAGTAGGCATATCTTATATACATAAGACATCTTCTTTTTAAATAGGGTTTGTCGGGGGTTTGTCCAATAATAATAATAGAGTAAAATACAGCTAAAGCGGCAGGATCGAGAGGAATTTTCATTTTGTATCCATGATTGTGGAAAAAGTGCTCAATACGGTACTTTTACTTGTGTCTCTCACGTCTCTACTACCAGGGGGCTTAAAACAACTCTCTCACGACTCACGCCTCGTCGTCCGCCTGGTTCTCGAAGATGGGAACCATGACGACCTGGCCCTTGCCGCCGCAGCTCTGGGGCTCGTATCCCGATAATAAATCTGGACCCCGACAATAAAAATATATCAATATTCAAATGGGAACAATAGCAACCAAAAATGGCAGTGTGGGGATAAAAACAGAAAGAAACGAAAGGAGTACAAACTATAAAAACACAGCAGTCACTGGATTAGCATGGTACACAAAACTGACAACTTGGTTGACTCTTTTTTTTGGTGTTATTATGGTCATAGGTGGAGTTTATGTGATGACACTACCTGACATTGATGTCACTGTAATGAAGGCATCAGTCACATCAGTAACATGGAATGGTAAAGATGATTGTGGAGTAACTTCATCATCAAACAAAAAAAGTAATTCTGTTGTCTATCACTGCGATGTTGTGACAAAATACAAAGAACATGATGCAGATAAGGCATACGAGTTTTACAGTGCAACTGGAACAAGATACAAGCCAGGTGATGAAATTGATCTTTACAAATATGATGGTATAGTAAGTCAATTAGATCCTAACGCTTGGAAAAGTATAGGATGGATTGCATTGATATTTGGAGCAATTCTTGTACTCGGGTCACTCTTTTGGTTATGGGTATGTTCTTGGAACAAAACGATATGCGCTATTAAAGGTGGGGCATCCATGCTTGGACAAGCATTGGACTAAGCCACCAACCTTCTACTACCAGGGGGCTTAAAACAACTCTCTCACGACTCACGCCTCGTCGTCCGCCTGGTTCTCGAAGATGGGAACCATGACGACCTGGCCCTAGCCGCCGCAGCTCTGGGGCTCGTATCCCACGATCTTATTTCCGTCAAGGTAGCCGTCCTGGTCCTTGGGCTCCTCGTCCTCCGAGGAGTGTTTGGGCGCATTATCGAGCGGCAGTTTGCCGTCGACCTTGCGACTCTCGATCTCGGCGAAGACCGCCGCCCAGTAGTTCCCGCTGTTCGATTTGAGCGTGCCACAGCGGTTGTTGTACTGGGTTGCCAGCCAGGAGTTTTTTTGGTCCCGCAAGCGCTTCCGGATCTCCTCTACTGTGCGCTTGGGGTTTGGTTTGCGGATGACGCTAGGCATGCTTGTGCGAGCGCGATTGGGTGTGCGAGCGCGATCGAGTTTGGACTCGGACCACAGGGGAACACATGTGTATACCACTCAAACCCGGGCAACCTGGTTACGTAGTCATCAAGAGAAACACCTTTTGGTCATACTTAATTAAATCTACTCGGGTGAGAAGGTATGATTCTTTGAACTTAATGAATGAAAAAAAAATGTATGTTTAGAATAATATAATGAAAGCACGAAAGAAAAGTCCATCATCAAATACAACATCATCAAAAACAAATAGACTTTCAAACCTTTCAAACAATGCACGCAATGTAATTGCTAACCACCTCAAGATCGCTGACCTGCTATTACTTTCACAAGTATCGAAACAACATAGGTCGCACACGCTTAGCCGTACTAAGTTCAAGCCGGTTCCCAATGCATTGAAAAGAGTGCGTGCAACAGTTTCACCGAACAAGATGACAGATACCAGACGGAATAACATATTACGTCAAATGAACAAAAACGGAGCTGAGGTGGTAGCAGAGGCGTTTGAAGCAATGCGGAAACACCCCTGGAGTATAAGTGGGGGGTTGTACTCCTCTATTTTTTTAAAGTATTCAAAAACGCGAGATATAGAAGACAGCGCAATGAAAAAGTTTGCTACGGTTCTTGCCAGTGGCGCCTTGCCAAACCTCAGCGTTCTCAGATTGTGGGGCAACCAGATCGGCGATGTCGGCCTCTCGGCGCTTGCCAAGGCCTGTGCCAATGGCGCCTTGACGAATCTCCGAACCCTCGACTTGGGGAATAACAATATCCGCGACAACGGGCTTAAGGCCTTCGCCTCCGCCTGTGCCAATGGCGCCTTGCCAAACCTCGAATGTCTTTACTTGGATGCGAACCAAGTCGGCGACTTGGGGCTTAAGGCCTTGGCACAGGCTTGTGCCAATGGCGCGCTGCCAAAGTGTATGTCCATCCTTTTGACAGGGAACCCGGGCAACCATAGGCCGGTGCAAAACGTACTTCGGGACCGAGTGATTGACGCGAATAATATCATGTCCATGTTTTGATTGTCAAAGTAATTTAGATCACTCGCCACCACCACCATCCGCAGATGCACTATTCATTCCTTGTATAAATTTTTTTGACAAATCCGTGTACGTTTGTTTACAACCACCTAAACAGGCGTCCTCATCCTGTATATCACCATTGTACGCATAACCCTCACTATCATTATTTTCAGCTAATTTTCTTTTCACTTATTTCTGAAACTCTAGCGATAGTGAGTGTTGATGTTCTATAGCGTGCCTGGAGTATGTAAAATGCTAAGAATGCAATAGCCCCTTGGTAAGGTTCTATTCCTCCTGTAAACAATGTAATCATGAATACTGAAAAAACTACTGTGAGAGCTATTATGGCATAATTCCTTGTACTTGCCTCAGATGATCTTAAGACCCTTTGATTGATCAAAAGCTCTGCTGCAAAATAAGAAATGAATAATATGGAAACAAAAGCTAATTCAAAATAGATAATTCCAATAAGATATACAACAGCAGCAAAGACCATCCAATATGTACTGTACAAGAAGTAAGTATGTGCCAGTATGTATGAAGGTACTATCAAAAAGTCAAGATTATTGTAAAGTTGATCAAATCCTTCTAGATCTCCCAGTTTTACCATTATTAAGTATCAAATATTTAATTCTTTGGCTTCCTCCCACGTTTCTTTGGGGGTGATTCGGTCATGACTGCGTCTAGTTCTTCTATGGCTGTCTTGATTTCGTTTTCGACAGCCTTTACTTCCTCAACCTCTTGTGAATCCTGTTGGAGTTCATCACCTTCATCGATCTCTTCTAGAGGGGCATCTGCCCCCCCCTGGTCCTCACTCGCATCCTCATTGTCCTCGTCCTCACTCGCATCCTCTCCCTCATCCTCGTCCTCCTCTTCACCATCATATTCTTCTTCTTCTAATCTTCCGAATGATTCCTGTAACTGATCATTCAATTGCTGCACAGTTGATTGGGTGAGTTCTCTTTGCATTCGTGCAATACCTAGTGTTGATTGATCTATGCGGTCCAATACACGCTGAAATTCCGATTTGATGAACCAGAAAATGTAGACTAACATTGAAACAATAATGGTTAGCATCATAGCTATCATAGCTCCTATACCATATTCTTTCAAAAATATAGTACAAAAATAGACGCTTTGAATAATTTTGTTTGGCTATTGTAGATGTGTACTGTTTCGAAACCATTACCAACTAATTTGAAATTGAAATACGAAAATAGGAAAATATCTATCTACAATGGTAACAAAGATATAGTAGTTAAAAGTAAAATATTATCAAAGGGGACAGGTAGCAGATCATTTGTTTATAAGATGATCTGCAAACGATCGAACGGTTTCTTTCCTGTGGTCGCCAAAATTCAGAAATCCAAGGGGGAGCGGTTGGCGGGATTGCAGTATGAGAAGATCATTTATTCTTTAATGACGAAAATAGTAGACTCTGGTGTGTGTCCATTTCGTCTGAGAAGTTATGACATGTCTGAACCACCAAATGTGTTGATAACAGAGACTTTTGAGAATATGATAGATTTGGGTTATTTTTTAGACAATTTTGTTGAAAGTAGTAGTAGAAAATATCACATAGATGACTGTCGCAATCTTTTGATTCAACTTCTTTATGCGATTGAAGTGAATTATAGAGTGGGTATACGGCACAACGACTTACATGTTCACAATATCATGATTCAGTATTGTAAACGTGCAGATAAGAAGCTCGTGTATTTGGATCGAACTAAAACTATGAAGAGACCGATTTTTATGAACAATTGTTCATTTTCGGTAAAGTTATTTGATAATGATAGAGTTACAAAACTAAGAGCAAAGAACAAGAATGTAAGTAACACTTACCAAGTCACATATGATTCTAAGCCCGTTTTGAATCTTTTCCCGTGGCATGAACCTTCTGTTTACACAGAGAAACTGGACTTGTTCAAAATAATGCAACATATAAGGGATGGTTCAAGGTCTAATTATTTGACAAAACTGGTGGCTTCATTGAATGTGTCTCTTTCCAAATCAGAAAAGAAGAAGAAATCTACTCTTCATGGACAAAAAAATTTTTTAAGATATCATTTGGTGACTGACCCATATGTAAGAAAAGAACCACTTGCTGCGCGATGTTCTGTTACTAAAGACGGAAATGCGTGCACCAGCACTCTGAGCGTCTTGCCGGAGCCAGTTGGCAGTTGGAAGCCAGTTAGCACTCCATCCCTAGTGGCGAGCCGTACAGCTTCCATTCAATTTCCCAACTGGTTAGAGAACTTTAATTCTTCTGAGGGAGCATTAATGATGATTTCACAATCTCAAAGTAAACCAAAAACAAAACCTTTGATAGTGGGTGACATATCAAAATTATACGTAAAAAGAAAAATCGTTCAAACTTGGTCTTGAATCAGGAGATGAATATAATCTTACCCAATTAGGAATGCCACAGGATGAATTGGATTATTGGACTGCTGTTATTAAAAACAATGTTTGATGGAAATTAAATGCAAAAAAATGGATATGAAATCTTCAAATCAGTAATATCTGCAAATGAGTGTGAGTTATTAAAAAATGAAATAGTGAAGTCTTCAGAACCTCACATGGCACATTCTGAATTGATGTGGAACCTGCGGACAGATAAAAGAATCAAGTCGATATTTGAGTACCTATGGAAAACAGAAGATTTGATTGTTGGATTTGATGGTGTAAATCACAGATCAAAAAACCAAGATGGGCTTGTGTTACCATGGCATGTGGATCAAGATGAAAGCCATCCTGATGGTGTCCAATGTTATCAATCTCTTTTAGCAATCCAAAAATCCGACAAATCCACTGGTTCCATAAGTGTATTACCTAGGGCTCATTTGCATCACAGGGCACTAGCGAACAGACTTGGTGATGGGTCAGGTGGTTGGGAGTTTTTAGAGATACCAGATGATGATATAATTTTCAAACAATGCATGACCCCAGTCGTTCCGTCACTTGATGTTGGTGATTTGTTCGTTTGGGATTCTAGAACGGCACATTGTGTTTTAGCTCCCGAGGACACAAATTCCGAAAGAACTGTTGCGTATTTCTCATACGTACCCAAATCTTTTTGTACGCCAGAGGTATGTCAGGCTCGTTTACGAGCGTTTACAGAAGGTATATCAACAACCCATTGGCCACACAGATTTGTTGACAGAGGTGACCCCAGGTGCAATGGTCAAAAATTGTTCAATATAGACAGGTTGAATCTGATATAGTCACTCCGCAGATAACAAAATCAGTATAATACGAAGGAAACCCTATTTTTTCACGAGCCCAATGCTATATTTGGACCAATAAATGAATTACATCAAATTTTAGTACGTTCACCTCCACGTTCACGTTCACGTTCCACTTCCCGTATTGAAAGGTCACCTTTGTACCCTATAGAGCCTCCTATGCCTAGACCTTATATGTGTGTCCCATATAGGGGGTTACACATGTGTGTCCCACGTGGTCGCGAAGCAAACCGGAGCGTCTACAGATCTGCTTGCGAAGTGCTGCTGCGCCATGGCTCGGCCCTGCGGGAAAGTCGTGCAGGGCGGCAAGATCTGTGTCGGGGGCACGGGAGGGCGGCACTGGCCGGAAGAAGAGGCGCCCTTCTCTTACATCAGCGGGAACGGGCTGACTCGCTATGGCGTCCAACGCATGCCTTATGGGCGGATGACGACGGAGAAAAAGCATGAGGTTGGGTACTTCTACCCGATGAAGGACACGATGTATACGGCCAGGGTTGATGACATCTATGGGGATCAGGCCAAGGTGACCATCATGTTTCATGGCCGTGCCGAGTGCTTGGTTCCGAAGATGGAAACATATCCTCTCTCATCGCTCCTGCTGGTCGACGAGTACACTTTTCTGTGTGGGGTCCCCAAGATGGAGTCGACCTCAGTGATCCCGAATATCTCCAATACTCCCCCCAAGAAGGATTCCAAGAAGGATTCCAAGAAGGGTTTGCCCGCGCGTCCCATCCGAGGCAGCCAAACTACTGCGATTGCGGTTAGCACCGATGTGGCCGACGTCTACGCCAAGCTGGTCGAGCTCTCGTCCGAATACGAGCAGCCGGTCGTTCTTGCAATGACCCACGCGCCAAAGCCCGCGGGCGCGCTCCGTGATTTCTCTAGCATGGACGAAATCGCGAAGTCCTTCTACACGCAGGGCCTCATGGACGAGGGCAACCAGGGACTTAGCTGCGGTGTGGAAGCGGTCAACAATGTCGGCTTCAAAGTGGACGCGACCACTTTCATCAAGAAGGCGGCTGCCGGGATAGACACGGGCGCGTTCATTGTGTCCGAAAAGCGGGAGCGTCGCCGTAAAGATGACGGGGACGACTACATCGACAACACTGGCGGTGGCAACAACATCCCAAGCCACCAGATGTACCTCACCCTGGAGACTCTCGTGGAGGAGAAGGGCATGCAGATGGACACGACCTCCTGGCACGACAAAATCCACGAAATTGGCACCCCCGATTTCTGGGTGGACCACCAGTGGGTGATTGTGCAGATCCCAACATGTGGCGGCCACTGGGTGTCCATGGAGAAGATCATGTACATGGACCAGCCGGCGGTCTGTCTGCGTGAGGGACGTGGCACAGTGACGTACGACTTCATCACCTCGCCTGGAGACGGAGGCATGGCGCGCCTCCCGGCTGGCGTGACTGGCAGTGCTATCGGGTTTCGCAAGGCTGCCGCGGCTGGCGACAAGAAGCGTAAGCGCTAAGAGGCGCTAAGGAGTGCGGAGAGACATGGAGTGGGTGAAGCGCAAGCTCCAAGTACGAACGCATTCGGACTTGTGATGGATGAGGGTTCGAAAATTGTATAGGTGTGTTGTCGAACGTAAATACAAAAATTTTCTTTGAATTTAATTTATTGTTTGATCAACGAAAGTGACGAGGGTAAGGAGAGTGTGAAAATCCAGACATGTATTTTGGAGGTGCTGGTACGAACATTTTGCGAATAATTTTATAAGCAAACGCTAAAAGAAACAAAATAAGAAGAATACCGAAAAAAA
>Ga0315315_10004857_pt1 | contig 12409 bp, 11 predicted proteins | sample M140m3416metaG_FD_203699 | JGI IMG/M metagenome (GOLD analysis project Ga0315315, IMG submission 203699) | Ammonia-oxidizing marine archaeal communities from Monterey Bay, California, United States - M1 40m 3416 | ecosystem: Environmental > Aquatic > Marine > Intertidal zone | place: USA...
TCATAATCACATAGTTTTCAATAGCAACTGTTTCTGTTATCCCTTCAATCTTGTTTGCGCGAATTGTATGTTTCTCAGGATCAATCTTATCGATATCTACCTCGCCCTGATCCGTGATGACGGGCGTACCCGCTGGGAAACAGATGGGTGCAGGCAGTGTTGAAGTTGAAGTTGGAAGTGGTGGGAGTGGAAGTGATGTATAGACGGTAACGTCTGACTTACCACTAACCGTTTGGCCAGTACCTTCAGTTACTCCGAATACGGTTAATACTGATGGAGTAAGTATAGCCATCCTAATTAATCCTGAATCAGCGAACAGATTAACACCCACAGTTGTTAATTGACTAGCTGCAGAGAACGTGACGGATGTAAGGCTGTAACAGTAATTGAACGCCTTATCCCCGATTTCGGTGACGGATGCGGGGATGGCGATGGAGGTGAGCGCGGTATTACTGAACGCGTTCCATCTGATGGATCCGAGCACGCTACCCTCAGCGAACGTGACGGTTGTGAGGGCGGTACAGTAATTGAACGCGTTATCTATGATGGTTGTGACGGATGCGGGGATGGCGATAGAGGTGATACCGCTCTGTTGGAACGCGGTCTGCCCGATGGATGCGAGCAGGCTACCCGCAGCGAACGTGACGGTTGTAAGGTCGGAACAATGAAAGAACGCCTGCTTCTCGATTGAGGTGACGGATGCGGGGATGGTGATAGACTGAATACCGGCATTAGAGAACGCGTTAATCCCGATGCTCGTCCACCCCGTCGCATCACTGTTTGTTAAAACAGCATACGGTGGGCTCCCCGCACCCGTATAGTCAGATGCACTAAAGGCTCCGGAGCCTACGATCTCGTAACTCTTAAACGGCACAGATGCCGACCCACCCAGAGAATATGATGAACCCGTAGAATGAGTTGTTCCGTCAAATTTTTGCCCATCCTTAATAAATACATTGGTAAGCGCAGTAGTACTACTATTGTACGCGCCACTATTGAACGCGCCAGCCCCGATGGTAATCCCATCAGTACCAGCAGCACTGTGCGTGGATTCGAGAAAGGTGACGGTTGTGAGGTCGGAACATTCCTTGAACGCGTAATTCCCAATGGAAGTGACCTTTTCGGGGATGATTATGGAAGTGAGCCCGGTATTTTTGAACGCCTGTGTCCCAATATTATTCAGCAGACTGTTTGCAGCGAACGTGACGGTTGTGAGGTCGGAACATTCCTTGAACGCGTAATTCCCAATGGAAGTGACCTTTTCGGGGATGATTATGGAAGTGAGCCCGGTATTGAAGAACGCCTGTGTCCCAATATTATTCAGCAGACTGTTTGCAGCGAACGTGACGGTTGTGAGGTCGGAACAATTAAAAAACATGTTATACCCAATGGAAGTGACCTTTTCGGGGATGGTGATGGAGGTGATCGCGATCGCATAGAACGCCTGATTATCGATGGTTTCAAGCAGGCTACCTTCAGCGAACGTTACGGTTGTAAGACTAGAACAGTCATTGAACGCGTTCAACCCTATGGAGGTGACGGATGCGGGGATGACGATGGAGGTGATATTGGTCTGCTTGAACGCGTCCATTGCGATGCTTTGCCATCCCTCACCGAGTTCAACCACTGCTGGGGAATTGTAAGGAGCGGCCTGCCACATAGCATTTGTAAATTCTGTACTTCCTGAGGTATATGCTATCAACACCATTGGTTATGTTATATAGTGATACAAAATATATAACATACAAATACCCTAATGGCTAATTGGCAAATTAAATAGTCATAATACAATTATGACTTGATAAACGTTGAAGAATTACTTACACCCAACCATAAAAGATGATATTACAGGTGCTGGAAATAATCGTTGCATATACGCATCCATCACCTCTTTTCTCTCTGCATTGGATATATCACTCTTTAACTTGCGGAAAAGCCATGCATTCACACTGGTAGGGCTCAATGTCTCTGCGATAAGACTATTCACTATCATCAGATCATGTTTGTCTTCTAGTAACACATTGTACAAAGTATATCCAGAATAAGGAATCTTGTAAATATGGTCAGGATACATGTTTTTATCTACAAACTCACAAGCCTGAATCATCTGATTATTAAACATAATTTTATGATTTGCTGATATAGTCGTATCACGACAAGGAACGGTCTTAGAAAACGCGTCCTTCTTGATCATAACCACATAGTTTTCAATAGCAACTGTTTCTGTTATCCCTTCAATCTTGTTTGAACGAATCGTATGTTTCTCAGGATCAATCTTGTCGATATCTACCTCTCCCTGATCCGTGAGGATGGGTGTACCCGCTGGGAAACAGATGGGTGCTGGTAATGCTTGTGCTGGTGGTGTTGATACATTAATATCGGATTTGCCTCCAATATTATTGAGAGTTGGAGGATCTGTACTATCGCTACGTGTCCAACCCATAGTATCAATTAGGGGTTGAGAAGCATAAATTGTTGCTACACTACTGTTAATAAACACTGTTGCCTCTAAACCTGAGGTAGTTAATTGAGAATTTTCTTCAAATGCTACCCACGTTAAACTGGATGTCGAATTGAATGCATCACTTCCAATGGTGGTAACACCTGATGGTATGGTTATGGAGGTTAAACCTGTCCAACTGAACGTATAATTACCAATTGTAGTTATTTGGGAACCTGCTTCAAATGTTACCGATGTTAAAGCTTGCGCATCTTGGAAAGCATATGATCCAAGACTGGTTACGCTAGATGGTATGGTTATGGAGGTCAACCCTGAACCTCCGAACGCAGATTGTCCAATGCTGGTAACACTTGCTGGTATATTAATAGAGGTCAAACCTGTCGCAGAAAAGAACGCACTGGTGTCTATGCTGGTTACGCTAGATGGCATGGTTATGGAGGTCAAATGTGACGCAGACCTGAACGCCTGAAATCCAATGGTTTCCACACCTGCTGGTATTTCATAACTTGTTCTGGTATTACCTATAGGATATTTAATTAAGGTTGCTCCACTATAATCAAATAATACTCCATTGTTACTACTATAATTAGTATTGCCTGATGCTACAATATAAGAGGCCAAATATACAGGGTTTCGGAAAGCAAATTGTTCAATAGTGGTAACATTTGCTGGTATTTCATAACTTGTTCTGGTATTACCTAAAGGATATTGAATTAAGGTTGCTCCACTATAATCAAATAATACTCCATTGTTACTACTATAATTAGTATTGCCTGATGCTACAGTAATAGAGGTCAATGTGCTCACCTTATCGAACGCTCTAGGGTCAATGGTGGTAAGCGTTGCTGGAATGGTAAAAGATGACAAACTTGAATATCGAAACGCATAAAGTCCAAGAGTGGTAACACTGTTTCCAACAGTGATTGAGGTCACACTTGGGGTATTATAGAACGAATAACTAGAAATGTTACTGTAACCTTCAATTTCTACTGCAGTTGCTTTATTTCCATTTGAATCAGTTATTAGCCCACTTACTTCCTCAAACCCTAACGTTGCAGTTCCGGTAATAGTTGCGGTAAGTACGCCGTTAATTGTACTAAATGTAGACGACATTTATAATATAGATTTATTATTTTTCTAATCCGCTAGACAGTTACTTCCATCTTCATAACAAGGAACATTCTGTTCAGTCCATGTTTCAGGGATAGCATAAGCACATGTCTTTTCAATACCTAATTGGTTATCACCAAGAACTAATCGCATAAATCCCATCTCTCCCCAATAGGAACCCCATGAGTTTCGAATAATCCAATATTGTTTATTGATATCCTTATCATAACCCCAGCCTACAACAGAAACAATATGATTAATTGTTTTTGGCTTGCGTGGTGCATCATGCACACCTCCAACATATTCAGTAATATCTTCTGCGTTAATTCCGCATGCGATCGGTCCATTATTATATATCTCTATCATCATATCTGCTGCTCCACGGACTGCACCAAAATTGGCAATAGTAGCATTGGGATATTTTTCAATAGCCGTGCATGCGCCTCCCCATTTTGTAAATGTATCACATGTTCGACATACGTTGTTTGCCGCGCATGTGAATGGATCTTCATACCCCGATTCTAACGCATGGTTTTGTATAGCCTTACATAGTAATTCATTAGAATCAGCAGAGCAAGCTTGATATATCATGCAGTCATCGAAAGGTATGGAACCATACTCTTTGATCGCTTTGTATGTAGCCAAATGATCTCCACCATTACACGAACCACCAAATCGACAGTTAAGTAAAAATTGGATACTAAGATTAATATCTGGCCATTGCGCATTGCGTGCAATTTTGATACGGTCGGACAATGCGCTAATACTTCCATGTGCCCAACAACTTCCACAGTACACAGGAATATGTTGATTTAAGTTTTTAGTAAGATAGTTGGTCCCATTTACGTTACCCCAATCAAATGATTTTGGAAGTGAGTGTTCAGGATTTGATAAGGAACCTCGTAGTCCTATATTTCCATGTCGTTGTAAGTGCGCTTCAACATCAATAATTGGAATGTATTCGTTAAATCTAGAGGAGGATTCACTAAATGTGCCAAATAAAGCAAGTATAACTGACAAAAAGGGAATAGTATGAAAAAACATATCTATTTATGTATCATACTATTTTTTAGGAGACATAAGAACTCCCTTATGCGTATTTTGATTCTTAAAAAAAATCGAACATGATATATAGAGTATCGATGTTGTTTCAATTGGATGGTGATACCAATATGGAGTGTTCTAAACAATCTAATGGTTTTTCTAAATCAAATTCTATGGTGGAACGACTTCGAAAAGAGGGGGATAACATCCGTAGTAGTGGGTTATGGAAATCAGAGCGAGTAATCACTTCTCCTCAGTCAGATACTATATCCATAACAACCGACCCCTTACCAATGATTAATTTTTGTTCAAATAATTATCTTGGTCTTTCTTCTCATCCTCGCGTGATAGACGCAGCGAAGAAGACTATCGATACTCGTGGATTTGGAATGTCTTCTTCACGGTTCATATGTGGTACACAAGATATCCATAAGGAATTAGAGGAATCTATCAGTCGGTTTCATGGTACTCAGGATACACTATTGTATGCCTCTTGTTTTGATGCAAACACTGGTATATTTGAACAATTATTGAGTAATGAGGATGCTATTTTAAGCGATTCGCTTAACCACGCAAGTATAATAGATGGCATACGTTTGTGTAAAGCCCAACGCTATATATATAACCATTTAGATATGGAAGACCTAGAGAGAAAATTAGAAAAAGCACAATGTAATAGAAATCGTTTGATTGTAACAGATGGTGTATTTTCTATGGATGGGGACGTTACTCCTCTAAAGAAAATATGTGATTTGGCCAGTAAATATGATGCGCAAGTGTTTATTGATGAATGTCATGCAACTGGCTTTCTTGGAATGACAGGACGTGGTACTCCCGAATTATGTGGAGTAGAAGGGCGCATAGACATTATAAACTCTACACTAGGTAAAGCTCTTGGTGGAGGGATGGGAGGATACACCACTGGACCAAAAGAAGTGATTGACTTACTGCGTCAACGGTCGCGTCCGTACTTATTCTCCAATACATTAGTTCCTTCAGTCGTGGGAGGATGTATCGAGGTATTCAAATTATTGAATGAGAGCAATGAACAGGTCTCCCAATTACATAGTAATGTTAGATATTTTCGTAAAGAGATGATGAATGCAGGTTTCAAATTAAGAGGTTCAGATTATTCTCCCATTGTACCCATTATGATTGGAGATGCCATGGTAGCCACGAAAATAAGTGAAAAGTTGTTGTTAATGGGAATCTATGTGATAGCGTTTTCTTATCCAGTTGTTCCTAGAGACGAAGCACGCATTAGATGTCAAATATCTGCATTACATACACTTTCACAAATGCAACAATGTGTTGATGCATTTATTTCTTCTGGTCGAGAATTAGGTATTATCGCCCAAAATTAGACTATGTATTTTACCAGAGATACTTATGACTTAATATTTTCGCAGTGTATAATCCACCACTTTCTTTAATCTCTTTTTCAATAGCCGTCTTTCGACTTTTGGTTCCTGAATGGCGGCTATAATAGTTCTGCATTCGTTTTCGTGTTCCGTGGTTTTTGCTTGCGTAAAGTTGTAAATTAGTTCTGTCTTTGTACTGTTGATATCGTCTATCGCCAAAATGAATTATGCGTTTCTTCCTCGTCTTCTTGTTTTGCACATGGGCGGTGTACTTCTTAGGGAAGGGACCACGTTCGAACTTCACTATGGTCTCGCGCATTGAGTTATTACATATACGTGATAATAAAAAATGCCCACGCAAGGACGACATATCGGACGATAAACCACCGTTAGGTCTATTGTCGTCATTTCGTCGTCGTTGCGCTGCGTTATGTGTATGTAATATTTGAGATTTGAGCGATTAAGTCCGCCCCGAGGACTTGCCAAAGTTCCCATTGGAAGGGATCTGTTGACTCTTGGTTCCCGTGCGTCAGGGTTTGATGCGCTTCTTCGCACCGTATTCGACCTGTTCACGGTGACCAGGAACAGACTCTGTTTGGATGCGGCGGTCGAAGTCGGTGTGCGCCGCGGCGAAGTCAGCCTTGGTCGCGCGGCGCTGCACAGGAGGTTTGTATGCATTACATGCATCGGTAATCATTGTAATAAGTGCAACGTCGGATATATCCATGGTGAAGGTATGTTGTTGCTTATGGGATATTCATATGGGAGACAATCAATTTGTGGGATTGTAAAAATACATGATGGTAGTAATATTATCATGTATTTATCGGTTTCTTTCTATCTCTTGGTTCTTCTTGTTTTCTTGCGTTTGTTCGCCCTCGCGCGTCTCTTTCTGGATCTAGAGGCGCGGCGCAACGTGCGCTTCCGACGCCCACCACCAGGCAGGTAAGGTTTTCTATTTGGATCTTTGGCAAATTGGGGTTGTCCATCCTTACCGACATATTGGTGAATGGGTAGTTGTTCGACCGTCTGTGCCAACGCCTGTCTTTTTTGCAGGTTGTCCCTCATTTCTTGATTTTTTTGTGTGTCGGTCTTTTTGTAAAATAGCGTTCTAAAGTTTTCATTGACTGTAGTAGGGGTGTTATACGTAGTCGTCTCATGTTGTGGTCCAGGTAGCAGAAGATTCCCTGAAAACTGTCGTATGACAATAAAACATTGAATAAAAGGGGTAAGCTGACCAGTGTATGTACCCGAGTATTTCACTCGGTTTTCCCACTGGCCATCGACACTGAACTTAGGGTTCTTTTCCTGTTTCATCACATAATATTCTTGACCTACTTCTAGTTCTGTACCTAAAACTTCTTGCATCTGTGCTACTATATATATATATATATTGTATAGAAAATTAGACTTGATTGGAAGAAGGATCAAGCATCTCAACCACTGCGTCTTCCTCCTTTTTTTCCGCGGGCTCGGTGTCCGCGCCAGCGTCGGCGTCGCCACCAATAACGTGGTCGGGATCGCACTGATTAAACTGGCTTCTCTCCATGAGGTACGAACTGTAAAAGACATTCTCAGGAGTATTTACTACTTCAAAGATTTCCATGAGTTTGCCTATGATAAATCCAGCGTTCGTCACAAGAACAGTGTATGTTTTTGCGTCCAATTTGTTGTCGATAAGGGGGATTGCAGAGAGAACGGTGTTAATAGCGAATGCAATCATTGCCACGTATCCAGCATGACGGTATTTGCTGTCAAGCACGTGTAATTCTCCCACTTTAGCTGAACCTAAATTAATGAGTGCTTCTCCTACTGCATCGTTGTCTTTGGGTAATTCACGATCAAACTCTAAGTACTCAATCATTAGGTTCTCTCTAGAGATCTCAATGTAATACAGATAGATGAAGCCAATAAGAGTCATGACATTTGTGCACGATGCAGCCATGTAAAGACCATCAGAACCCGCGAATAGTTTCTCAGTCATACCACATGATTCGCCACCACAATCTTGTGGGACGAACATGATTAACATGCTGGCGACGAGTGCTTTGTAAAATTCTCCGAAAAATGAAAGAGCGATATTAATACGTTGTGAGTTGTCTGACACCTTTTGTTTCATCGTCCGTTATGTATACTACTGCGATAAAAACGCATGCGGTCGTATGCGTTATTTTATGATGTACAGAACAGAGATTGGATAATGCTAAATATTTCATGTCAGTATCCTACCTGAATGAATGTTTTGCATCCCCAAATGTTTAATCGCATGATAGTATATACCCCAAATGGGAGATGTTATAATTGGAAGTATCTCTCGGTTCAGCGAGATCATCAAGGGCTTAAAAGATCAGATTCATGAAATCGACCAAATCAGAAAGTTAATGAAATCTCATTTACCCACCTTTATCAAAGCATTAAATCGAATTAATACTTCATTGGAGATGTTAACGTATGTATTTCAAGGAACACCAGCACATAACGAATTATTTAAACACAAGTTATTATCTTTTTCCCAGATTGAGACGATAGTAGTAAAATTAGAACCAATGCATACATTATTGACACTTCTTCGAACGTTAAATTGCACTGAAAAGTTTGTAGATCGAGCGAAGTTGTATTGGAAACTCTACACGAACTATGACCGTCCTTCAATGATTCATGCACAGTTGAAGCGTTATTTTAAGATTATAGAGAATGCATTACCTGTAATTATTGATTTAAACCGCACTATATTCGGTAGCGCGATGCGTATTAAGCAACCAATTTTACGTAAAGCATGGATGTTGGCTGGAGATAATCAGTTAAACGATAGTTCATTGCCTATCAATATTATTCAAGATAATCTGTATATGTTACTCAAGTTAGAGATTGATGAAAGGACAATTAATAGTCTGCATAAGAAAGAGAAGTATAAAATAGTGATTAATCAGATTGTTACTGATATTGATAACCGTGGTGCATCTGATGGAGATGGTAACATATCCCTCGCAGAGTTGAATGATTTACCAGATGAAGTAATGGAAAATATTCATTCAGATGAGCATGATGATCATGAATATAATGAAGACGATGTATGTGATGTAACTTATGGACGTAAGCCAAATGGTAACAATTCTAATATATTGAAGAATATAGAAGATATATGTAATTGGGCTTGTTCTTTTTTATCTGCATCACATAGTAAAGTATGTGCTGACATACCTGAGGAAGTAAGTAAATCAGTAAAGTATATCACAGTATCAAATGAAGTTCGATATATTGTTCGTGCTACCGAATTTTTTGATAGATATCATTCTTATTTAAGAAAATTGGAAAAACAATCTAAGTTAAAACTTAATAAGACGTTAGTAAAAGCGAATCTTCAAAACTCTGATCCTAGTCCTCCCTCTTCTAAAACTAATAGTGATAAAGATTCAGATAGTTCAGATGTCGAGTATGAAGGTCTTGCTGCACTTTTTAATGATAACGTTGAAGTAAATGTTCCTATAAAGTTTTGTGATTCTCCACATATAGATGGAAAAACAAAACGAAACAAGCCGCCAAAATCTATTGGCGATTATGGACATAACTTTATTTCAAAAAAGATTGCATCACTTGCTATAAAGCGCCCTAGTGAAACTAGTAAAGATTTACGTGACGATATTAACATATTAACTGCAGTAAAATTTACTATGATTGCTAGTGATCAGGGGTGGGGTGGTTCAAACAGTGCTCATGTGCGTTATCAAATTAATGATGGTAATTGTATAAAAGCATTTACCATAACAAGACGTCCAAAGGATCATTTAAAAGCAGAATATAGTTTTACTATTAATGGTTGCGAGTTGAATAAAAAGCAAGATAAAACGGTGGACCAAAGTATTCATATTTGGTTATACTGTCCTCCGTGGGCTGGGTGGGAGGCTGTCGTGCATGAAATATCATGTTTACTTAAATATAATTAGGCATTGACAGAATTAAAATAGTTCAATATAAGCATATTACACTTATATTGAATAGAGACACATGATAAAACCTTTTATCAAGTGGGTTGGTGGAAAAACTCAAATAATAGATGATGTAATTAGTTTATTTCCAAGAACAATAAATAACTATCATGAGCCATTTCTAGGTGGAGGTAGTGTACTTCTTGCACTTCTTTCACATAAACAAAATGGAAATATCCAAGTAAATGGAACCATTTATGCAAGCGATTTGAATGCTAATTTGATTTCATTATACCAGAATATACAAACACGTCCTGATGAGTTGATTCATGAGGTAGGTATTATTGTAGAGGAGTTTTCTGGGTGTATAGGGACTGAAGTAAATCGTAAGGCATCCACGGCAGAAGAAGCAGTATCTTCACCTGAATCATATTACTTCTGGATAAGGGGACGGTTTAATGCATTAACAAGTGAAGATCGGACTACACCCATTGCATCAGCCATGTTATTATTTATGAATAAAACATGTTTTCGTGGATTATATCGAGAAGGACCTCATGGATTTAATGTACCATTCGGTAATTACAAAAACCCAACCATTATCGACGCAGAGCATATTCGAGCCGTGTCTGAACTTATCCAAGGTGTAGTATTTAGTGTCTCGTCATTTGACGAATCATTGACACAACCCGAAACAGGGGATTTTGTATATCTTGATCCCCCATATGCACCTGAGACAGAAAAATCATTTGTTGGTTATACTGCTGATGGGTTTGGTATTGATGACCATACTAGATTGTTTCAAATATGTGAAACAATGAATACAAATAATGTAAAATTATTGATGAGTAATGCCGATGTAGAATTAGTAAAAAACGCATTCCCATCACCAGAATATACTACACAAATCATAAGTTGTAGGCGATCAATCAATAGTAAAAAACCCGGAGGCCGAACCAATGAGGTTCTGATTACGAATATTTTTAACGATTAAGCGATACGCGTACCTTGCGACGCACTTTGTCTTCATCTTCAAATAAGTGAATACGACATTGAACCTTGGTTTGTATTGATGGAAGCAACACCTGTTCTGTTTCTACAAGAGGAGCAGCTGCGCGTGCTACAAGTTTTAGTCGAGGAATAAATACATTGACACGCCTACTTTCTGTATCGATATCGCATACGTATGCATCCCAATCGTTTTCTAATATTTCTGGTTCATGCGCCACGGCGGCGACGAGTGCGCAGTCGTTCTGCACCTTTCGAATTGCAGTCATGCGCTCATTAATATGGTCTATGCGTGAGATCCACTTGGCATAGAATACGTCGCTGCACATGCGTTCAGTTTCTTTGGTAATAAGGTGTAGGTGTCGTTGTAGGCGTGTCATATTTAATAAATCAACAAGACGGCGTATAGGTGATGTAATATGTATATATTCGGACGCGTTTAGCGCTGAATGTCTCAGCGCAACGTCTTGATTATCTGTAGGAATGTTTTCTATGTTTATGTATTTCGCTGCTCCACCTGAGCGGAAGAATTGCGCTGCGACCGAACACGTAACGCCAGCATTGGGTTCAATGTTCGTTCCTTGGTCTGGCGCCGCGCGGAAGATGCCGGTGCCTTCGGCGCGCAACGCGCGCGCCGCGACGCAGTTCATGAGGATCATGAGGTAGGCGACTACGTCATGACTATCCGCGATTTCAGTAAGATAATTTTGGTCAGGCATCGCACACATCTTGCGGGTGACAGAGAGGAGTTTGATATAGTCGGAGTCGCGCAGGAGTGTGCGGCTTTCGTATTGGTAATTTTTTGCCACGCGTATTTGAACGCGTTTGAACACGGTTCCTACAATCTCGCTGTCAATGATTGTTAGTTCTAGTGCAAATGCGTCGCGGAGTTTGTCAGCGACTAGACTGCATATATCGTCAGATAGAATGGGTGGGAGCATTGGTTTTTTTGAGTGTTCCGCGTCCTTGGGTAGGTATACGGTTGCGACACGTTCAGATACGTATTCCCATGTGTCCATGCGTGTGAGAATAGAAGGGACATCCGCAATATATATTGTAATCTTGTATGCAGACCTCCCCTCTGCCTCAACGAGAGTTTCGATGTTGACCGCGTCGTCAAAGTCAGTGCTTCCTCCAGGATCTATGGTAAATATTTTTGGTGATTGTTCAACGGAACTATTCATGTCTAATTCAATAGACATGTTTTTGATTGCTTGTGTGGTTGCTCGTGTGAATGTAGAGATGGGCTCAGTGATTCTGTGACAGAGAAGTTGGTATTCATAGTAGTGTGCAAGAACATCTACTGGTCCAACGGTACTGTCTAGTTTGGCTATATGATGACCTTTTACATTATCATTGTATGTTTCTATATGGAATGTCACATATAGATTGGTAAAACTTTTACTGAACCCAACACGCTTCATTTCGTAAGGAATGAGAACCGTATCCATGCTTCGTTCGTTAGGAACACATTTATATAACAGTTTATTCTTCGGATT
>Ga0315315_10004860_pt1 | contig 12407 bp, 9 predicted proteins | sample M140m3416metaG_FD_203699 | JGI IMG/M metagenome (GOLD analysis project Ga0315315, IMG submission 203699) | Ammonia-oxidizing marine archaeal communities from Monterey Bay, California, United States - M1 40m 3416 | ecosystem: Environmental > Aquatic > Marine > Intertidal zone | place: USA...
AAAAAGAAAAAGAAAAAATCAAACTCAAGAGGGTATACCTTAAAAGGAACTGTAGATCATGTAAACAAAAGATTTGCTTTCATTGAAATAGATGAATATTCTGAAGACATTAAAGTTAGAAGCAGATATCTGAAGGGAGCAATACATGGAGATAAAGTAGAGATTAAAGTTTCTCATCAATTATCAAAAAATAACCTTGAAGGAGAAGTAATTAGAATTATAGAGAGAAAAACAACTGAGTTTATTGGTAAAGTTGAAGACAGTAAAGGATTCGCTTTTTTTATACCAAAAAACAAAAAGGTTTTTGTTGACTTTTTCATAAGAAAAAAAAGATCTGATAAATTTTCAAAGAGAAAAAAGTATTTGGTAAAAGTTATTGACTGGGGAAATAGTTTAAAGAAGCCAGAAGCCAAAGTAATTAAATGTATTGGAAATATAGGGGAAAATGAAACAGAGATAAACTCAATCATACACGATTTTGATCTTCCTACAAAATTTCCATTAGATGTGAATGAAGAAACTGAGATATTAAATGAAATTATTTCAGAGAAAGAAATAAAAAAGAGGAAAGACTTAAGAGCAATAGATTCTTTTACCATTGACCCTGATGACGCAAAAGATTTTGATGATGCCTTATCAGTAGAAAAAGAAAAGGATAATATCTCTATTGGGATTCATATTGCTGATGTATCTCATTTTTTTAATGTAAAAACAAAAATTAATGAGGAAGCAGAAAAGAGAGCTACATCAGTTTATCTTGTTGATAGAACTATTCCGATGCTTCCAGAAAAACTATCAAATAATCTATGTTCTCTAAAACCTAATGTTGATAGATTAACTTATTCAGTAATTATAAAATTTGACTCGAATTTATCGATATTAGATTATTGGATTGGTAGAACTGTTATTCACTCAAAAAAAAGATTTACGTATGAAGAAGCACAAGAATCAATTAATAATAAAAATGGCCTGTTTCATGAAAAACTTAATATTTTAAATGATATAGCAAAAAACATAAGAGAAAAAAGGTTTAAGTCAGGATCATTTAACTTCAGTAGTAACGAAATTAAATTTAGATTAGATAAAGAGAAGAAACCTATTGAAGTTTTCAGAAAAAAAAGAAAAGACACTCATAAAATGGTTGAAGAATACATGCTTCTTGCCAACAAATTAGTTGCTGAAAAAATTATATCCATTGAAAAAAAAGAAAAAAAATCCTATCCTTTTGTTTATAGGATACATGAGGATCCCGAAGAAAGTAAAATAAGTGAATTAAAAAATTATATAAAACAATTTGGTTATACAATCAATACTAATGAGGGAGATTTAGCAAACTCATTAAATGGTTTGATGAAAGAGATAAAGGGAAAGCCTGAAGAGAGATCAGTTGAGAAATTTGCTATTAGGTCAATGTCAAAAGCTAAATATTCAACAACACAAGAGAAACATTTTGGTTTATCATTTAGACACTATACTCACTTTACATCACCTATTAGGAGATTCCCTGATGTTATGGTCCATAGACTATTGAGTGATTATATGAATAAAAGTAAACCTAAAGAAAAAACTTATTATGACATCATGTGTAAGCATAGTTCTAAAATGGAAATTAATGCAACAAAAGCAGAAAGGGAATCAATTAAATATAAACAAGCTGAATACATGTCGCTATTTATTGGAAAAAAATTTGATGCAATTATCTCAGGGGTAACTGAATGGGGAATATATGCTGAAATTGTTGAAACATTATGTGAGGGTCTAATAAAATTGTCTTCTATGAGAGATGACCATTATATTTTTGATCAAGAAAAAATGAGAATAACTGGAAGAAATAATAAAAAAATATTTAGGTTAGGTCAACCAATTAGGGTTTTAGTGATTGATACTGATATAGAAAAGAGAACTATAGATTTAGAGTTAACATGAACAAAATAAAAGAGTATCAAGAAATTATAAATTCTAAAATTAAACAAGTTAGAATTCAGGGAAAACCAGATGAGCTATATAATCCTATAAATTATATTTTAAGCCTTAAAAGTAAGCGAGTAAGACCTACTCTTTCATTACTATCCTATTCTCTTTTTAATGAAAAAGTTGATAAAATAATTGAACCATCAATTGCATTAGAGTTCTTTCATAATTTCACTTTAATTCATGATGACATTATGGATAATGCTGATATAAGGAGAGGCAAAGATACTATCCATAAAAAATGGAATAAAAATATTGGAATTTTATCTGGAGACCTCTTAATGATATTTGCTTACAAAATGTTAGAAAATATTGATGATATAACATTTAAAAATACATTTAAGAGATACAATAATATTGCCATCAAGGTTTGTGAAGGTCAACAATATGACATGAACTTTGAAGTTGAAAATGAAATATCAGAAGATGATTATCTTAAAATGATTACTTTAAAAACTGCTGTCTTAATAGGCTTCAGTCTGGAGTTAGGTGGTTTAATAGCTAATCAAGAAAAAAAAATAACAGATCAATTGTATTTAGCGGGAGAAAAAATTGGAATATCTTTTCAGCTTATGGATGACTATCTTGATGTATTCGGAAATGATGAGTTTGGAAAAAAAATTGGGGGAGACATCTCCTCTAATAAAAAGACATATTTAATAATTAAATTATTAGAGAAAGCAAGTCCCAATGACAAAGAGAATATTTTGAAATTTATGGATAATAATAATCAAGATGAAAGAAAAGTAAAGTTTATAACAGATTTGATGATAAAATACCAAATAGATAAAATATCTAAACAGAAAATGGATATTTATTTCGACGATGGAATGAAAATATTATCCAATATCTCCAACAAATCAGATAATTTATTTGAATTAAAAAGTTATTTCAAGAAAATAAGGGATAGAAAATTCTAAATTTATTCAACAACAGAGACAAAAGACCTGTTATTTTTTCCTTTTTTAAATTCTACAACACCATCAGACAATGCAAAAAGAGTATGGTCTTTTCCCATACCAACATTACTTCCGGGATGATGTTTTGTACCTCTCTGCCTTACAATAATATTCCCAGCTATTATTTTTTGTCCTCCAAAAATCTTTATTCCAAGCCTCTTACTATGTGACTCTCTTCCATTTTTTGAACTACCTGCTCCTTTCTTGTGTGCCATAATTTATTTAATATCTTTTATTAAAATTTTAGTCATTTGTTGTCTATGACCATTTTTTACCTTATAACCTTTTCTTCTTTTCTTCTTAAAAACAATTACTTTATCGTCTTTAAGTTGAGATAGAACCTCACCAGTTACTTTAGATCCTTTTATTGTTGGCTTACCAATTTTAACTTTGCCCTTATCACTGATAAATAAGACATTATCAAATTCTACTTTTTTACCGGACTTAGGTTCAACCTTATCAGTGTAGATAAATTTATTCTTCTCCACTTTAAATTGTTTACCTGATATTTCTACTATTGCGTACATCTTAATTTTTTAACGAGTGCAAATTTATGATTTTATCTGTATTATTCAAATCAAAAAAATCAAATTAGAAAAAAAATAAAAAAAAATAAAAAACCATTGAAATATGTTTTGATATTTTAAACTCTTTTTATAATATTTGTACAGCCTAGAACGGAAGATAAAAATTACCAAAAATTTTCTGTTCATAGCTTCCAAACACAAAGATTATAAACCACTTATTGACTAAAAGTTTTTAGTCATTATGTTACAAAAAACTAATGTAATGGCGAGGACTTTATTGTCTTTTTTTTATATAAAACGTTAATAAAATGCAAAATAAAGAGCAAAATCTAGAACCAATACTACAAGAGAACGCTGACAGATTTGTATTATTTCCTATTGAACATGATGATATTTGGCAGTTTTACAAAAAGGCTGAGGCAAGTTTTTGGACCGCTGAAGAAATTGATTTGAGTCAAGATCTCAAAGATTGGGGAAATCTTAATGATGGAGAAAGGCATTTTATAAAACACGTTTTGGCATTTTTTGCCGCTAGCGATGGGATTGTAAATGAAAATCTTGCCGAACATTTTGTTTCTGATGTTCAATACACCGAAGCAAAGTTTTTTTATGGTTTTCAAATTGCTATTGAAAACATTCATTCAGAGACATACTCATTACTAATCGATACATATGTTGATGACCCTAAAGAGAAAGACACTTTATTACATGCAATCGAAACTCTTGATTGTGTAAAGAAAAAAGCCGACTGGGCATTGAGATGGATTGATAACGGATCTTTTGCTGAAAGGCTAATAGCTTTTGCTGCGGTTGAAGGTATTTTCTTTTCAGGAAGTTTTTGTTCTATATTTTGGCTTAAGAAAAGAGGCTTGATGCCAGGGTTAACATTTTCTAATGAGTTAATCTCGAGAGACGAAGGGCTCCACTGTGATTTTGCATGCCACTTATATACAAAGCATTTAATCAATACGCTTCCGAAAGAAACAGTCCAAGAAATTATTAAAGATGCAGTTGATTTAGAGAAAGAGTTTGTAACAGATGCACTACCAGTAAAATTAATTGGTATGAATTCTGACTTAATGTGTCAATATATAGAATTTGTTGCTGACAGATTATTGGTAGAACTCGGATGCTCAAGAGTATATAACTCTAAAAACCCATTTGATTTCATGGATATGATATCCTTACAAGGAAAAACTAACTTCTTTGAAAAAAGAGTAGCCGAATACCAAAAAGCAGGAGTTCTCAAAAAAGAGGATGAGGCTGATACACCAAAATTTTCATTAGAAGAAGATTTTTAAATTAGATAAATATGTTAGTAATTAAAAGAGACGGAAGAAAAGAATCAGTAAAATTCGATAAAATAACAGCAAGAATTGATAAGCTAGGCTATGGCTTAAACACTGATTTCGTGAAGACTATTGAAATAGCAAAAAAAGTTATTGATGGTCTTTATGATGGGGTCTCTACTCAGGAACTTGATGAGCTAGCAGCTGAAACAGCAGCAACTCTAACAACAAAACATCCTGATTTTGCAACATTAGCAGCTAGAATAGCTGTATCGAACTTACATAAAACAACAAGTAAGTCTTTCTCTAGTACAATGAAAAGACTCTACACTTATGTTAATCCAAAGACAGGAGAAAACGCTTCCCTTTTATCAAAAGAAGTTTACGGGGTTATTAATAAGAATGCTGCTTTACTAGACTCTTCAATAATTTATGATAGAGACTTTAGTTATGACTACTTTGGTTTCAAAACTTTAGAAAAGTCTTATTTACTAAGACTCGATGGAAAAGTAATAGAAAGGCCACAACATATGTTAATGCGTGTTGCAATTGGAATTCATATGGATGATATAGACTCCGTGTTAGAAACATATAACCTTCTTTCTGAAAAATGGTTTACTCATGCTACCCCAACACTTTTTAATGCGGGTACACCTAAACCACAGCTTTCTTCTTGCTTTCTTTTAACTATGAAAGAAGATAGTATTGATGGCATATATGATACGTTAAAACAATGTGCAAAAATTTCTCAATCTGCTGGAGGTATTGGACTCAGTATTCATAATGTAAGAGGAACAGGTTCTTATATTAAAGGAACAAATGGAGTTTCAAATGGGATAATTCCTATGTTGAGAAATTTTGATATGACAGCCAGGTATGTTGATCAAGGTGGAGGAAAAAGAAAAGGAAGCTTTGCTATTTATATTGAACCATGGCACTCAGATATTTTTGAGTTCTTACAACTCAAGAAAAATCACGGTAAAGAAGAATTAAGAGCAAGAGATCTATTCTATGCAATGTGGATTCCTGATCTGTTTATGAAAAGAGTTGAATCCAACGAAGATTGGTCTTTGTTTTCTCCTGATGAAGCCAAAAACCTACACGAAACATATGGTGAAGAGTTTGAAAAATTATATGAAAAATTCGAGAAAGAAGGTAAAGCTAGAAAAACAGTAAAAGCTCAAGATTTATGGTTTGAAATATTAGAAGCTCAAATTGAAACCGGCAACCCATACATCTTATACAAAGATGCCGCAAATAAAAAATCTAATCAAAAGAATTTAGGAACAATAAAATCATCAAATCTATGTACCGAGATTATTGAATACACTGCCCCTGATGAAGTTGCTGTTTGTAATCTTGCATCAATTGCCTTGAATAAATTCGTTAAAGATGATTTAACATATGATCATCAAAAACTTTATGAAATAACTAAAGTCATAACAAAAAACCTTAATAAAGTAATTGATGTTAATTATTATCCGGTAGAAGAAGCAAAAAACTCAAATATGAGACACAGACCTATAGGAATTGGAGTTCAAGGTCTTGCAGATACATTTATATTAATGAGGCAAGCTTTTGACTCACCTGAGGCTAAGCAATTAAACTCAGAAATTTTTGAGACAATTTATTTTGCTGCTATGGAATCATCTATGGAGATTGCACAGAAAGAAGGACCTTATAAAACTTATGAAGGATCTCCTGTTTCTAAAGGCATATTCCAGTTTGATATGTGGGGGATAGTACCATCTTCAAAAAGATGGGATTGGACAAAACTTAAAAGAGAAGTTAAAAAACATGGAGTTAGAAACTCTCTACTATTAGCACCAATGCCCACAGCATCAACATCTCAAATTTTAGGAAATAATGAGTGTTTTGAGCCGTACACTTCAAATATTTATACTAGAAGAGTTCTTTCAGGGGAGTTTATTGTTGTAAATAAGCATCTACTAAAAGACCTGATCAAACTAAAGCTTTGGGATGAAAATATGAAAGATAGATTAATGGCTGCAAATGGATCAATTCAAGAAATAAAAGAAATTCCAGATGACATTAAGCAACTCTACAGAACTGTTTGGGAGGTGTCTCAGAAAAGTATCATAGATATGGCAGCAGATAGAGGAGCATATATTTGCCAAAGTCAAAGTATGAATATCCATATGCAAGACGCAAACTTTGGAAAATTAACCTCTATGCATTTTCATGCTTGGAAAAAAGGGCTAAAAACTGGTCTATATTATTTAAGAACAAAAGCTGCTGCTGATGCAATCAAGTTTACAATTGTAAAAGATGAAAAGGCTATAGATAAAGAACAAGAACAAGCAGCTATGCAATGTTCTATTGACAATCAAGATGATTGTGAGATGTGTGGTAGTTAATCATCCCACAAAATCTTAGCTAATGTTGATTAAATTAATACTCTTTTCTTTTTTTATATTTCAGAGTAATCAAGATAAGAATATAGGTTCGGTAGATAGGTTATCCCCCGAAATAAATAGGCTAATTGACTTAGATGCAAAAATTGAAATTCTTGCAGAGGGTTTTGAATGGTCAGAAGGACCAGTATGGTCAACAAAACTAAATTCTCTTTTATTTTCAGATGTTCCTAATAATGTTATTTACAAATGGAATGAAAAAAATGGTCTAAATGTTTTTATAAAACCAATAGGCTACAGTGGCAAAGTGCCAAATAATAAAAAAGCTGGAACAAATGGACTCACTATAGACTCAAATGGAAATTTAATAGTTTGTATGCATGGGGATAGAATGATAGCAAAAATTGAAAATCTAAATGTTAAAAAATTTTCGAGTGTTATAGAGTCCTATAATAATAAATTATTTAATAGCCCCAACGACTTAATTTATGATTCAAAAGGAAATCTTTTTTTTACAGACCCTCCATATGGACTTCTTAAAGGAGACAATGATGAATTAAAAGAAATTCCATTTAATGGAGTATATAAATTATCTACTAATGGAAATTTAGACTTATTAATTAAAAACCTATCACGACCAAACGGAATAACTATTTCAAATGATGAGAAAACCTTATATGTAGCTAACTCAGACAGCAACAATCCAATTATAATGAGTTATGAATTAACAAAGGAAGGCATTAAAAATCCAAAAGTTTTCTTTGATGGAAAAGAGTTAGCAAAAAAAGATAAGGGGTTATTTGACGGTTTAAAAGTTCACCCATCTGGAAATGTATTTGCTACTGGACCAGGTGGAGTACTAATCATTAAAGAAAATGGAGACCATATTGGTACTATTAGAACTGAGGTTAGAACTGCAAACTGTACATTTGATGATAACTTTGAATATTTATATATGACATCAGATATGTATTTGACAAGGATAAAAGTTACTCTATAAGTTTAATTTTATCTTTAATCCCATCAGATAAATATTTTCTTACATTACCATCATCATCATAATATATTAGTAACACCTCTATCTCGTCAATAGATGATGATAGCTGTTTTGATTTTTCATAACCAATGACCATAAATGAAGTAGCATAAGCATCTGCCAAGAAGCATGTTTTAGAAAAAACAGAAGCACTTAACATATTTGTCTTTGATGGATATCCTGTTTTTGGATCAATGGTATGAAATATAAGAGAATCTCCAATTTTATAAAAATTCCTATAATTACCAGAAGTTGCAATTGATAAATTGTCTAATGAAGCAATAGCAATAGGTGTATTTGAGTTTATTTCAAATGGATTTTCAATCCCAACAACCCAGCTAAGATTCTTGATGTTATTACCATTAGCCCGTACCTCCCCTCCAATTTCTAAGAAAAAATTAAATATTTTTTTTTCGATCAAATAATTATATAAAATATCTACAGCATATCCTTTAGCTATAGAGCTAAAATCTATATATGTATCTCTATTTTTTATCAAAAAATTATCACCTAATTTAATTTTATTTAAACCAACATATTTCAATAAATTATAGACTTCAGATTTTTTTGGTTTATTTATTAATTTTTCTGGACCAAAACCCCATAAATTAACAAGAGGACCAATTGTTGGATCAAAATATCCATCTGTTAATTTAAAAACAGACTTACTTTGATCAAGTAAAAACGAAAAATTATCGCTAATATTTACTTTTCCAGAGGAACGATTAATTACAGAGATTTCAGAAGAAGGAATATAAGTAGAAAATATATTATTGAAATTAATTAAGATCGAATCAATTTCATTTTTATTCAATAAGACCTCATTAGATATATATTTAATAGTATATGGGATATTTCCCATAGTGAATCCGGAAATAGAATGCTCTTTGCTCTTTTGTTCAACAGGAAATAAAAAAATAATTAATAGAACAAAAACTAATAACATTACAATTCGACGCATAAAAAATATTTAAATTAGCAAAATATAGTATGAGAGAAGATTACTTAAGTTCTGATAATAATTCAAGCTCCAAAGATAAAGAATTTGAAAATATATTAAGACCGAAAACTTTTGGTGATTTCTTTGGTCAGGAACAAATTATTAGTAATGTGAAAGTTTTTGTTAAAGCTGCCAAACAAAGATCAGAGCCATTAGACCATGTGATTTTACATGGGCCTCCAGGACTAGGAAAAACAACATTATCCCACATAATATCAAATGAACTATCAACAAATTTAAAAGTTACCTCAGGTCCAGTACTAGAAAAGGCCGGTGATTTAGCTGGATTACTAACAAATTTAGAAGAAGGCGATGTCTTATTTATTGATGAAATTCACAGGCTAAATAAAGTAATTGAGGAATATCTTTATTCGGCAATGGAAGATTTTAAAATTGATTTAATGATAGATTCAGGTCCAAGTGCAAGATCAGTTCAGATAAAACTCAACCCTTTCACGCTAATAGGTGCCACAACAAGATCTGGCCTTCTATCTTCTCCGTTAAGATCTAGATTTTCAATTAATTTTAGATTAGAATATTACTCAAAAGATATTCTGAATAAAATTGTTCACCGATCTGCTGAAATATTAGATATTGCTGTTGATTCAAAAGCCGCAAAAGAAATAGCAAAAAGAAGTCGAGGCACACCAAGAATTCTTAATAATTTATTACGGAGAGTCAGAGACTTTGCTGAAGTAGAAGGTAACGGAAAAATTACTCATGATATCTCAATTAAAAGTCTAGATGCCTTAAAGATCGACAAGAAAGGGCTTGATGAGATGGACAATAAAATAATTGACGCTATTGTAAATAAATTTAATGGTGGACCGGTAGGCATAAAGACAATAGCAACCGCTTGTGGAGAAGAGGCTAATACTATAGAAGAAGTTTATGAACCTTTCCTAGTTCAAGAGGGTTATATAAAGAGGACACAAAAAGGGAGAGTTGCTACAGAAATAAGTTATAATCATCTTGGAGTTAACCCAAAAGGTGGATTTCAAAATTCAATTTTTGAATGAAAAAGAGAAATAGCCAGTTAATAAAAAGACTTGCTAAACAAATTGGTTTTTCTAGTTGTGGCATTTCAAAAGCTAGATTTTTACAAGAAGAGGAAAAAAATTTCGAGAATTGGCTTAAAAAAGGATATCAAGGAACAATGGGTTATCTTGAGAGAAATTTTGATAAAAGACTTGACCCTCAAAAACTAGTTCCTGGAGCAAAAAGCGTTATTTCTTTGACTTATAATTATTTTCCAAAAAAAAAAACCTTAAATGAAAATAGTTTTATTATTTCAAAATATGCTTACGGAAAAGATTATCATTTCATAATTAAAGATAAGCTTAAAGCACTATTCAATCTCTTAAAAAAAGAAATTGGTAATATAGAAGGTAGAGTTTTTGTAGACTCAGCTCCAATTCACGAAAGAGCTTGGGCAAAAATTTCAGGATTAGGTTGGATAGGAAAAAACTCATTGCTTCTAAATAAAAAAATGGGGAGTTATTTTTTTTTAGCTGAGATTGTTTGTGATCTCGATCTGCAATATGATTCTAGTGTTAGTGATCATTGCGGCACATGTACAAAATGTATAGATGCTTGCCCAACCGATGCCATAACTCAATCTCAAGTAGTAGATGCTAGCAAATGTATCTCTTATCTTACAATTGAAAATAAAAATGAAATTCCAAAAGAACTTTCAAAATCTTTTAAGGACTATATTTTTGGGTGTGATATATGTCAGGATGTTTGCCCCTGGAATAAATTTGCGAAACCCCATAATGAAAAAGAGTTTTTACCTAAAGAGGAACTTAAAGAATATACAAAAAAAGATTGGCAGGAATTAACAAATGAAACCTTTAATAAAATCTTTAAAAATTCCGCAGTAAAAAGAACAAAATTCGAAGGTTTAAAGAGAAATATAAAAGCATTATAATTTAACTTTTTTTAATTTTTTTTTAAAATCAATAATTCTTTAAATAATTAATTTTGAATGTGAATTTCAATTTTTTCAAATATTTTCTTTTGGTTATCATAATGACATATCCTATTATGCCTTCTTTTTCTCAGCAGGCTAGTGTATCAATTTCACCTCAAAAACTAGCTATTGGAAATAATTTAAAAATAACATTAACAATTGAAAATAGTCAAATTAAAAGTTATGGACAATTCCCTGAAATACCTGGATTTAGAAAGACAGGAATCTCTTCCTCAAGCTCTACAAATTTTGTAAACGGAAAAATGTCAAGTAGTCAAAGCATTACTCAGAATTATGTGGCGGTTGAAATTGGGATTTTCCAAATTCCTAGATTTTCTATTCAAATTAATGGTAATACTATAAGTGTAAATGGTAGACAAGTAGAAGTTGACAATTCTTATAACGAACCTAAACAATCTCCATTTAATAACTTCATGGATCCTTTTGGTGACCCTTTTGATAACTTCTTTGACAGAAATAATGAAGAGTTCTATGAAGTTGAGGCAGATGCTTTTCTTAATTTATCGACAGATAAAAAGAGTGTTTTTGTTGGAGAAGGCTTTAACACTACTTTATCATTTTTTGTTAGTGAAAGTAATGTTGCTGACATGAGGTTTTATGAATTAGGAAAACAATTAACTGAAATAATTAAAAAAATCAAACCAGGTAACTGTTGGGAAGAGAATTTTAATATTGAAAATATAAATAGCATTCCAGTCACAATCAATAATAAAAGATACAATCAGTATAAAATATTTGAAGCAACTTACTACCCACTTAATAATGAAACCATTAAGTTTCCAAAATTAGAATTAGAACTTATTAAATATAAAATATCAAAAAGACCATCATTTTTTGGAAGAAATAAAATAGAGGATTTTGAAACTTTTTATTCTAAACCTTTAAATATAAATGTAAAAGAACTACCGGATCATCCTCTAAAAGAGATCGTATCAGTTGGTAACTTTAAATTAAAAGAAAATGTAAACAGTAAAATATTAAATACTGGTCAAGATCTAAATTATGATTTTGAAATATTAGGAGAAGGAAATATTTCTGCTATTAATGAACCAACTATAAATTTAAAAGGAATAGATTTCTATCCACCTAATTCTCAACAAAATATAAGAAGAGAAAAAAGTAAGGTATATGGGTCTAAAAAGTTTAGTTTTTATGGAATACCATCAGAGCCTGGAGACTATAACTTTTCTAAAAATATTAATTGGATTTTTTTTGATCCTATTAGATCTAAATACGACACCTTAAAATCTGATATAA
>Ga0315315_10004863_pt1 | contig 12406 bp, 8 predicted proteins | sample M140m3416metaG_FD_203699 | JGI IMG/M metagenome (GOLD analysis project Ga0315315, IMG submission 203699) | Ammonia-oxidizing marine archaeal communities from Monterey Bay, California, United States - M1 40m 3416 | ecosystem: Environmental > Aquatic > Marine > Intertidal zone | place: USA...
GTCCGTTTGCGCTGTCGAGGGAGTGCGGCCTCCGAGTCCTCCGATCTCCGATCTCCGATCCGAAGCATCAACAGCAAAGCAGCAACATCTCAGAACTCAGAACTCTCACGTAAATAATGTATTTGCCAAGTGCTAGCTACTAGTACGTAGACTACGGCTGAAAAAAAATTTAACTGTTGTCTCGTACGTACTTACATTGTACGCAAATTATGCATACCAGACCAGAGTACGTCCTTTTGAAGGCTGGCTGGTCCTCGCTGCGTTCAACATAATATACTACTCTCGTATTATAGTTATTATAACATACGAGTCGTACTTGCACATAATACAGCGGGTGTACACGTACACGCGTACGTGTGTACTAATGTGCATAAGTAGATGATGTACTGTATGTATGCATATGCGTAATAGCTACTACTAGTAGAGTAGTATGCATAATTTATCCATACAGTACGTGGTCTATGGTATGCATCTAATGTACTATGCATATGCATAGCTACTACTCTAGTACGAGCTCGTAACATGCATTCCACTACCACAATTTACAGCAGTTACAGATATACGGTATGCATAGTCCTGTTACTCCGACTCGTAGTATTCATACCTTAGTACGTATACGTATTATGCTTAATACTACTACTACGTAGTATATTAGTATGCATAATAGCTACGTAGTATGCATATATATTATGCATACAGTAATGTATGCATATGCATACTAGCTATCATAGTATGAATACTACGTGTGTACGAGCTCGTACTGAGACACGTCACCTGCCAGGGTTGGGGGGGGGATTGCAGGAGAGGGATCGATTGGTTGGTCGAGTTGAAGTCGACCAACGTCAAAAACAGACTGTCCGTGCTAAGTACGTACGAGAGGACAACAGTGCTGGTCGCCAGCCTGTCTCGCACTTAGGCGCTTTGTAAGGAAGATCCATTCAATAACCCTAGACCTGATATCATCAGATCCAGCCAGGGCCGCGCTTTGCTTCCGACAACCTCAGAGTGACATGCAGGTTGGCGCGCTCTCTGCGCGAATTATTAGCCATCAACGCGTACTGTATTGGCAGCAGAGGCATATTCGAATCATTCGAACATCATCGCATCATCGCAGAGGAGACAGATTCCCGTAGCCCACCCGTCTCTTCTTTCGCTTGGTTCTCCGACACAACCTCTGCGCAGTCTCGGGACGAGGAAGTTTGATCGGGAGTATCCCATCTCGAGGCACGAACGTCGGTTTGGTAAGGCAATTTCGCTTTGAAACGGACGGACGGACGTCGGCCGGACCCCAACAAAAAGATCTATACGTGTGTATGCGGTTGTTCCCACATTGAGCTTGACGCTTCGGGGGAAACTGGGTGGTGAGCGTACCGGACCACGCCGAACATCTTGTCTTCCCCGCATCGCTTGCGAATTACATCGACTTTGTCAGTGACGCTGGGCCCAGCGGCGGAAGGGATGGGTGGACCGTATCTCAAAAAAAGATCCACAGAACAATTTTGCAGAATCGAGCATTGCATCAGAATCGGAACTCGGTCACAATATCGGTAAATTGACCTTAGGAACGAATCCATTGAAAGTTTTCTCATTCCACGACCCCATCCCCGCTCTTGCAACACTTTATCCTTGTAGCGAAGAGAGTACAGTGCAATTCTTCCTAGCTTCTTTGCAAACATGTCCCACATACACTCAGACCCAAGGAGGACTAGGAGGTCGACGACACCCCTGCACGGATTTGCTGATGATGGCACTCAGCATGCGGACGCAGTTAGTGACGCCGAACTCACCCTCTCTGCTCAGAAACGGCCGAGGGAGGCTTTCCTGCCGACTTCTGTCCCACCTGGCAGAACTCAGCGAGCTGGGGGCATGAGGGTGGTGATCCCCGACCACCTTTCGGGATATGGCACCGCCGGTGAAGCTTTAGGTCAAAACGGAGAGGCCGGAGACACTCTTATCGGAGCTCCCAACCTGACATCTTCCGTGTCATATGGGAGCGCAGATCACCACGATTCTGGCGAGGAGTCTCCCCTCTCACCATCGGAGAACCAGCACCTCCCGGGTACACCACTCGGAAAGGTGGTAGATACTGGTCAGGAACACACGGGCAGGTGGACCAAGGCCGAGCACGATGCTTTCCTTGTCGGCCTGAAGATTTACGGGAAGGAATGGAAGAAAGTTGCTGCCAAGGTCAAAACTCGCACCGTCGTACAGACGAGAACACATGCACAGAAGTATTTCCAGAAGTTACAGAAGGTTATGAAGACTACGGACACACCCGCTGACCACTCCATCACCGTCGAGATGGGGACGTCCTCTGAGGCCAAGAAGGTCAAAAAGACAAACAAGATGCACGACCACCACCTCGACGCCAATGTCGACCCAGATGCCGATGAGGCTGCAGCCCACCTTATGGCCCAGATGTCATCGACCTCTCCTGAAATGACGTCCATCGCATACGACGATGGCTACGGAGACAACCGAGCCTACGGGGCACCGCCGGCTGGTTACCCACGTATGGACGCATATTTTCCTACTCCTAACAGTGCTCCCTCCTACCCTCCGAGCGCGCCAATGCCTCCGAGAGTTGCAATGAACATTATCGCCCCTCCCCACGATTTTGCATCGAACAGAGGCAAATTTCCCGAACCGTCGCCAGCTGCGTGCGGGAAGCGCAAGCTCGCAGAGATTGCTGCAGCTCAGATGCTCTCCGGGATCTTGCACAGTGCAGGGGGAACTTCGATCGGTGCCACCCCTGGTGCCACGGACAATCCTGATGACAGAGCCACCCCGCCTCCGTTCGAGGATTCCACTGGGGACGGATCCTTGCAGAGAATGGGTTCTGGCAGTGAAGGTACATCTGTGCTCCAAATTGTCAACCCAGACCATATTGACGATGAGCCCGGGACCAAGCGCAAGAAAACATTCCAGGGAATGCCGTCTCCTTCGACTCCTTGGGACGGGCAACTTAAAGCTCTCGTCACGTAAGTGCCCTTTCTGGTTTCTTGACTGTATTTTATCCCTTGGTTCGGGTCCCTTTTTTTCTCACCCTCGGAATCGAAACGCCCCCTTTCTCAATTGTTCTTCCCACAGTGACATCAAGGGCAAGGAAGGGGACGCTAAAGAGGGGATTCCAGGAATGCCAGATATGCCAGACCTATCCTTTGATGATAAAAAATCGTCAGTTTCTGACACTGTCAGTGCTCCGCTGAAAGATGTTACTGTGCGTTCAGATTTACACAAAGCGGTTTGCTCGGGATCGACTGGTGCAGTTGCCGATGCACTTGCTTGTCTTGGTAATAATGGAACCAATACTGTAAACCAGGCAGATAGCGGGGGATTTTACCCTCTCCATTCTGCTGCTTCCCTGAAAAATTCAAAACCAGCAGGGTCTCACGGAGTAACTGAAATTACGCGCCTGCTTGTCAGGGCTGGTGCCGTTGTGTCAAAGCCTGACCTCAAAGGCAACACAGCTCTACATTGGGCCGCTCGCATTGGAAACGACGACACTGCACAAAAATTAATTATGGAGGGGTGTCCGCTTGGTAAGTCTGATCGCTGGTATCCATAGATGATGAGGTTTCTTTCGCTGCTGTAATCAACTTTCGTAACGCTAACTTTTCTCTTTTTCTGCTGTTACAGGCGCTCAAAACCAAGATGGCGAGACTGCTCTACACTGGTCGTTGCGAGCTGGAACAAACAGCATGAAAACGGCTCACTCTCTCTTACAAAATGGCGCTCGTGTTGACATTCTGAGCAAACAATATAAGCGTCCCTTGGATGTTGCTGCATGTGGGTTTGAAGATGATAGTCCAGATGGAAAAGACCGGAGACCTTCAGCAAAACTCGAGGATATCCGGCAAGCACGAGCGAATCTACTGGCCAATTCCCCACAATCTCGCACTCTCTTGCTTCATCATCCAGAGTGTCTTGATCATGTTCCCAAGTCAGAATCGGACTGGGAGGCTCCTGGAAGAGTCCAATCAATTATGGATAGGATATCGTCGGCGGGAGAATGCGACGCTTTGTCATCGAAACTTCACCCATACGAGATCACGATATCATCGGATTTCGATCGAGCTCCATTGGACTTATTAAGTAGGGTTCATAGCGCAGAATACCTACAATTTGTGAACGAGCTCAGCAAAGACCTTGAAAAAAGGCGCAAGCAGCAGCTCGTTGAAGAGAGCGAAGCGAGAAATAGTGGCAAATCTAATGAATCAGGCGGCAGCAGCAGCAAGGTCGTCGTTCCATTCACTCCCATGGTGCAGAAACAGATGCGATACATTGAAGTGAAAGAAGGAAGTCATTCTGATACCTCATTCAGTGCTGGCTCCTTGAAAGCAGCAAGAAGAGCGGCTGGAGCTGTCCGGCATGCCGTGGATAGGTGAGTTACTTTTTGTTTCGATTCGTGTTATCTCTGTGCCCGCCAAGTTTCGAATGATTTCAAGCTGAACGCATATGTTTCTCTCTTTTTCGTGTTTGGGAATATCACAGGGTGATGGTGGGGCGTAACCGAAATGCATTTTGCGTCGTCCGGCCGCCCGGTCACCATGCGGGTGTGAATGGGCTCTTGGCTGGAGGAGAGTCCTGTGGTTTTTGTATTTTCAACAGCGTCGCCGCAGGCGCAATGCACGCGCTCTCTAAAGCGAAAGAGAGCCACAGTCCAGGTTGTGAAAGAGTAGCCATCGTGGACATTGATGCACATCACGGCAATGGTACGGAAGAAATTGTGCAAAAATGCCATGATCCATCCAGGCTCTTCTTTTTCTCCGTCCACATCTTCGATCACGATAAGAAGAAAGGGATTAAGCCCGATTACAGTTTCTATCCTGGCACTGGTGATGAAGATGACGTTGCTCGCAACATTATTAATGTTCCGCTCGCTCCATTGTGGAGAGAGAAGGAGGTACTCTCCGCACCGACCAGCTCCGATGTTTCCAAAGATTCCACGGCGCAACCCAATGCCTCAAAGCTTATTCAAACCAGGGGGCGAACTAGGAGAGCTGTTTCGAGCGATTCTTCTCCAAGTCAAGCATCACTGAGCGATTCAGATGGCAGCTCTCGCGAAGCAACGGTCGCCAAGAAGGCGAAGCCGGAGGTGTCTCGCCCCGCTCACTACATGCTAGGAGTTGGCCGGATGGCTTACCGCCGCGCCATTCAGCAGCGCCTTATTCCGTCACTTCGTGCATTCAATCCCGACTTGATTCTTCTGAGTACCGGGTTCGACGCGGCGCGCGAAGACGTTGGAAATGCATGGCACTCGCTCGGGGGGAAGCAACGAGCGGGTCTGGACCTTGAACCAGAGGATTACGCCTGGACGACAAGGAAAATTATGGAAGTCGCTGACATTTGCTGTCAGGGGCGAGTCGTGTCGGTTCTCGAGGGCGGGTACGGGCGAACTCCGCCGCCGCCTGCACCCTCATCCGAGGCGGCTGAGGGAGATTCTGCTGCAGAGCTGGACAAATCGATATTTTCGGATTGTGCCCTTCGGCATCTTCAGGCCCTGGCGGACCCGTTCGACTATGAGATGCGACAAGGGAGCTCGTAATCATTATGCACGATGTATGTCAAAGCATTCGAACGTAAAAGTGCGTTGTGTCGATCTACTTGTAGGTAGATCTATAGCAATTTGTATTTTTTGCTATGCATCACGATATATACACAAATTATACGAGCTCATGCCCAGTTTCGTTGGGTCCATTGCCGCAATGAACTGCCATAACTCTCAAGGAATGCTCGTGCAAGATTGCACTGTGGCCACAATGTAAGAAGCAAGCTAGATCTCTATACGAGCTCGTAGAATGGACCAACTTCATGCTACTAGCCTACCCCATAGTATGCATACAGCTGTACCAATTACGTTAGGCATAATACAGTACATTAAAATATGTATACTACCTCGTAGCTAGGAGTACTGTACTAAGTATGCATACTCAAGTACGAATAATGTATGCATAGTACGAGCGTACTCTAGTATTATTCAGGAATTCACTCTAGCGGTGGTAAATTTAGGGGTCTTGTCACTCTAACGGCGGTACCGTAGTGCAATAAACAGAGTAATACGACGTAGTAATTGAGTATGCATATGCATAGTACATTTTAGTGCTACTCTAGCTAGTAGTAGTAGGAGTGCTACAACTCTAGTACTAGAGTATGCATACTTAGGGTATCAGTACCATAGCTATGAATACTACTAGCTAGAGTATGTGCATATGGATAATATGCATACTACGTCGTAGCTAGTAATCTAGTATATACTTCTTGTAGTAGTATGCACCATAGTCTAAGTATGCATACTAGCTGTATGCATATTACTAGAGTAATATGCATACAGTATGCATAATATGCATATTATGCATACTAGCTAGTACTACTACTACTACTACTACTACTACTACGAGATTAGTATCACTTAGAACGAGGCAATCCAACAGCTCATAACCCAAGTTTCTTTCACCCGCCCACCCAAGCTTGAGAAGGAACCTGGAAATGGGTTTCTATCATGATTCGTGCGTTCATCTCGTACATGCTATGTATGGCATACGTTAGTGCGTTGCGAAATACGTGGCTAACTAGCTCTCATATACAATGTATGTTGTATGTATGCATATGTATGATGTAATGATTGTCCATGAAACCGAAGAGCCGAAGAGTGAGACAAACACGAAACGCCAAACCCCAAACACATCCTCCGTCCTCCGATTGCCCTGTCCATACAGAGAGATCACTGCTCCCTCGAGACAGATAGTGATTCGCCAACATCCGCTGCCCCCTCCTTGAAAATTCAAGGCCTCGATTGGAGCGATCGGTGCACTGTCGATCTAAGGGACGATGAGCTTCGACCCCAACGCAGCCTCGTGGGCGCCGTCCGCGTCCGCGGCAGAGTGGACGCCCGGAGGGGCGCCGGCACCCGCGCCGGCGCCAGATCCTGACATTGACGAGTCGGACCCGCTGTGGAAGTTCTGCCTGGAGAAGATTGCTAATGGGGACCGCGATAAGGCCCTGTCGCTCATCAACAATCCAGACACCCTCCTCGAGAAGTATCCCGAGGTGGAGGAGCTGCTAATGTCCGGCGCTATGGACACGGACGACGCAGATGAAGCGGGCGATGATATCGTCATGGCGACAGAGAAGATGCAAATCTCGGAGGATGCGCCCTCCGCGCCCGCTCCCGCCCCTGCAGCGTCCATGGAGGAGGAACAGGACGAGGAGCCGGCTGTTTTCCCCGAGGACGACGATGCCGACCCGCGCGAGCACCTGAATCTCGTCTTCATCGGCCACGTTGACGCCGGAAAATCGACGCTCTCAGGCAACATCCTCTACCTGACGGAAAACGTTGACAAGCGGACCATCGAAAAGTACGAGCGGGAGGCCAAGGAACTCAACCGCGAGTCCTGGTTCCTGGCCTTCATTATGGACACCAACGAAGAGGAGCGAGCCAAGGGAAAGACCGTGGAGGTCGGCCGGGCCCAGTTCGAGACCGACGTCAAGCGCTACACCATCATGGATGCGCCAGGACACAAGAACTACGTCCCCAACATGATCATGGGTGCCAGTCAGGCCGACATCGCGGTGCTGGTCATCTCCGCCCGGAAGGGCGAATTCGAGACCGGATTTGACCGCGGCGGGCAGACTCGTGAGCATGCCCTCCTCGCCAAGACGCTTGGCGTCTCTCATCTCATCGTAGTTATCAACAAAATGGACGATCCCACCGTCCAGTGGCAGAAGGATCGGTATGACGAATGCACCAGCAAGCTCAAGCCCTTCCTGAAGTCGTGCGGCTTCAAAATTAAGAAGGAGGTCAAGTTCGTTCCCATCTCCGGCCTCAAAGGGGACAATGTCAAGGACGAGGTCGATGCCTCCGTCTGCGATTGGTGGAAAAAGTCCTATACTTCGGGAGAGAACAATACCACGGCTGCAACCCTAATGAGCCTCCTCGACTCCCTCGAGATCGAGGGCCGCGAGAGGTCCGCCCCCCTCCGCATCCCAGTCCTCGACCGATACAACGATCGGGGCACCATCGTAATGGGCAAGGTTGAGTCTGGCACCATACGGCCGGGGCAGAAGATCACCCTCATGCCCACGCGGCAGAAGTTCAAGGTGGATGCAGTCTGGGCCAACGAGGATCCGGTGACGTCCGCCAGACCGGGCGAGAACGTCCTCGTAAAGCTCGGGGGCGGGTGTAACATCGAGGACGTGCAGAGGGGCTTCGTGATCTGCACGGAGCCGGCTTGCCGCGCGGTCAACAAAATCATCTGCCAGCTCGCCATCATGGACATGCCCGACGTGAATAAAATCTTCACCGCCGGGTACAGGGCCATGTATCACTCCCATACCTGCGAGGAGAGCTGCAAGGTGACGAAGCTCTTCGAGACTACCAACAGGAAAGGGATTGTGAACAAAAAACCCGCGTTCGCCACTGTAGGGATGAGGGTCGTTTGCATGATCGAACTGGAGCGCATGACTCCCGTCGAGACTTTTGATGACTATCCCTTCCTTGGCCGTTTCACCCTGCGGACGGAGGGTTTGACCATGGCGATCGGAAAGATACAGAAACTGCCACCGAAGAAGGAAGGCAAGTAAAGAAAAGCCAGCAGCTTACGGACGAAGAAAGGCGGACGCCGAGACGAGAAACGATCTGAGTATCGTGTTCGGGCTTGTCCTCGACGGCAGGCAGCAGCGTCGTAGGCATTGAGGGAATCCTTTCGAGTCGAAAAGGTCCCTGTTTCCGGTTCTCTATTATGCCTGGATGAAAACAGAAAAGATTCAATATGCATACGATGCGGCGATTGCCAGTTTGACAGTACGTGTGCCATGGAAAAATAAGTTTTAAAGTACATGTACCTATACATATATATATATCGGAGTTTATGTACTACGAGTCGTAGAGTACTACTAATAGCTAGTAGTACGTAGGCACACTACGCTTTCGTATGCATACGTACTACGCATACTAGCTAGTATGCATACAGTATGCATACTCTAGAGTAGGAGTACAAGTAAGTAAGTAGTGTACGAGCTAGTACGTCGTACGTGGTGTTTGGATACACATACTAGCTAGAGTGTTGAAACATTAACAGTCCCGTCGCCGGGGTTAGGACTGCGATATTGCGATAGTATTCCTTCGCTCTCCCACGTCCCACGTGTCATGTCGTCCATGTGTCATGAAATAAGTCATAAACTTAAGGCGGTTCCATCATGGCCGCCACGGTATGCACTCCATATGCCGGCGGTCGCCGGCGGCCCGTGCTGGCCGCTCTTTCGCTTCTAGTAGGCTCCTCCTCGTTTGCCTCGGCTTTGTCTCCGGCAGCAGCGGTCGAAAGCGGCCGTCGACCCGTCGACGCATCGCTGCTCCCAGACGCCACCGTCGCCGATGCCGATGCCAATGCCAATGCCGGGGCACGCACTCACACGCTCATCCTGTGTCGGCACGGCGACTCCATCTGGAACGGGGGACATCCGGGCCACGCGGAGACGTTTACGGGCTGGACCGATGTTCCCCTGAGTCCAAGGGGTGTGCGGGAGGCCACCCAGACGGCCAGCCAGCTTGCCGCGACGTACCCGTACGGCATTGACGCCTGCTTCACGTCTCTTCTGGGAAGGGCCCGCCTCACAGCGCACGATTGTGTCTGGGCCTACGGGACCATGCCCTCCGATGCACAGGTAAGGAAGTTCGTTTCGGACTACCGCCTCAACGAGAGGCACTACGGCTCGTTGCAGGGGCTCGTCAAGGAGAGGGTCGAAAAGGGAGAGTACGGGCACGACCCTCTGGAGGTCAAGGGCTGGAGGAGGAGCTGGAGGGCCGTCCCGCCTCTGCTGGAGGAGGAGGATCCTCGCCGCTTGGAGGAGATCAAGAAGTTCGGGCATGCGTGCAGAGGGGCCGCCAACGTTCCCAGGGGGGAGAGCCTGGAGATGGTGGCCAGGCATCGGATTCGGCCGTTCCTTGAGGAGGTGCTGACCCCAACGCTGGACGGGGCGGAGGAAGCGCGAGCGGCCGGTGCTACGGTATGGACAGGAGCGGGGAAACAAAGCTGCGAAGGCGGGACGGGACTCGTTGTGGCGCATGCCAACTCGCTCAGAGCTCTGATCGGCGTGATATGCGACGTCGAGAAGGACCCGGCCGCCCTCCAACGACTGGAGCGGATGAAGATACAGACGGGGGTTCCGCTCGTGCTACAGTACCGCCGGCGGAGATCGCTGGCAAGGGAAGAATCGGCTGAGGTAGGGGGGAAGGGGGGGGGGGCGATCGGGGCCGAGGACAGTCTCTGCTTTGAAAGCTTGGATGTTCTAGGCCAGGGATCGAATGATAATTTGCCGGTGTATCCCCTCTCCAGCGTTCCCCAGCAGAAGCTGGGGGGGGCAGTTCGTCGAAGGGAGTGGTAAGAGAAAGATAGGTATCGACGGCGATAGCAAATAAATTTTGTTTTGTTAAAGGATTCTATTGTGCAATAGAATAGGAGCATGGGGGCAGGCGCTACTAGCTGATCCACCCGGCCCAATACCAAAGGAATCAAGGTCGCCTCGTCTTGACGATAGAAGCGAGTAGCAAGCCTGCAAGCTAGATTCAATAGACAGATTCGCACCACGCTCGTTTCATTTTACTCCCAAGTACAATAAGCTGGAGGTGAATCTCTGCGTTGAATCTGGAAATGGCATAGGCTATCCGCCGTGCACGTGCTCCAAGCGCTCTGAGGAAGTCCACAATGGCTGGAATGAACGCCCATCGCCCACGTCCCTTCTCACTTAGGCACCATCTCACTTGAGTGTAGGACGGATTTAATTGATTTAGGAGCTCGTAGAAGGATCGGAAAAAGCCCACAAGAAGAAAGTAGTAATATCCGATAAATCTATTTTAAGCCCACTCGTCTCAGTTGGCAAGAATATGGGTAAATGGCAAGTCGGGATATTTTATTTCATAGTTTACTTCTATATGTATTTATTTAAATTGTTAGCTTTAGAGAGCATACTACTCTAGAAAACAGTTATTCGTCATATCTATTCACCTTCACCCTTCTTCCCTCCTGTCTTCTTGCTCCCCCCAGCTTGGCCCTGTCTTTTCATATTGCTTTTTTTTGATGTTTTTCCTACCTTCATACGACCCCCGCCAGACTGCATCCGCGAGGTCTCCTTGGCGGCCATCCTGCTTGCTTGTAACCTCGCCCCCTGCGAGGAATGGCGAGCCATTAAACCTTTGGATCGGCCAAACTGCATCGAACGTGCCATTTGCATGTGGTAATGGCTTCCAGCGTGGTGAACGTTCGCCCGTGATCTCGCGTTGTCGGCCGCATCCTGCTTGAACACGAATTGGGCGGATAGGGCTTTACTATTGCCTCGCATTCGCGCAAACTCACGCCCAAGTAGCTGGCAGTCCTTTTTATGTCTGTTGTAGGCTTCCAGCTTGGTCTGAAGCGTTTCGATATTGGCATCTAAAACCTCCTGGAGCAGTGTCCTGCCAATTGCAACCGCATCGGACGGTCCCGTACCGTGTGAGGACACGATGCCCCTTTCTGCGAGCCGTTTCTGCAACCTGTGCTGCACCGCCACTAGCCGGTTTTCGTTGACGCCATAATCATTGGGGTCGTAGTTTCTGTCAAATGGCAGTGGTTCTGGTATGAGAGCAATCGTGGCATTGGCGTTGTTTTCGGTATCAATTTGCTTCTGTATGAGCTTGTTTTGGTGGATGAGTTCATCGAAGTTAATTTCATCCTCTTTTAAATCATTCCTTGAATCGTTGACTACAATTGGCATCGCAGGTTTAGGAGGTTGCTTATCGTCTTCGACGTCACTCTCCTCGGAGCTCACCGAACTACTGCTGCTGGAGTCGTCAGCAAAGGCCGCAAATAGATTTTCCCTGGGCTGTACATCTTCCTCGTCGCTGTCCTGATCATTCTCGTCGGATTCTTCTTTTTTGTGCTCTTGTTGCATAAATGCATTCGCGCCATTCCAGATTTCGGCGTCTTCCTCATAATCATCATATGCCTCTTTATCGTTCCCATTTTCACCTCGCAATTCTATGTGCGTAACGATCAAACCCAGCTCCTCATAAATTCGAACCAGGTCCTTGTGCTTCTTGCTGTTGGAATGGTTAAGAAAATGGTTCTTCGTCGCGTATCGTTTATCGCAGCACTCGCAGATATAAACCATGTATTCCTCTACAATGACCTCCTCCTCATCCTCCTCGTCCTCGTCCTGCTCCTCCTCTGGAGAGGCCTCTCTCGCCGCCGCCTCCGCCCGCCGCCGCTCTTCCTCCTCCTGCTCCTTCTCCTCGCGCTCCGCCTTGAGCCTCAAATCATTCCGCAGGTGCTTTTTGGATCGTTTTCTAATATTAAAGTTGTACTCTTTCTCGGGCTCGCACCCAATCTCGTAGGCCCCATGTCCCTCCACCAGGGGGATGTCGTTACCGCCC
>Ga0315315_10004864_pt1 | contig 12406 bp, 11 predicted proteins | sample M140m3416metaG_FD_203699 | JGI IMG/M metagenome (GOLD analysis project Ga0315315, IMG submission 203699) | Ammonia-oxidizing marine archaeal communities from Monterey Bay, California, United States - M1 40m 3416 | ecosystem: Environmental > Aquatic > Marine > Intertidal zone | place: USA...
CCATAAGACAGGCTTGAACAAAACAATGTCATTCTCCACTTGTTAAAACTTAACCGATGCGTAGTCCTTGTATCCTAAGAATTATAAGGAATTTCATATGCGCGATGTTACAAAAGACAATATCACCGAGGTTTTCATGGGATATGTTGGCAATGATGTAAATCCACGTTTACGCGAAGTTATTGGCTCCTTAGTTAAGCACTTGCACGCCTTTGCCAAAGACATAAGCCTAACCCACGCAGAATGGGAGCAAGGTATCGATTTTCTAGAAAGAGTGGGTGATATTTCAGACTCAGAGCGGCATGAATTCGTACTGCTATCAGATGTTCTCGGCCTATCGTCTTTGGTTGACATGTTACACAACACACCAGACGGTACATCGTCTAGCGTACTTGGCCCATTCCATATTCAAGGCGCCCCCGCCCTAGAGATCGGTGGGGATATGAAGCAAGATTTTAATGGTACTGTAATGTTAGTAGAAGGCGTAGTAAAAGATACAGAAGGTAACCTTATAGAGGGGGCCACAGTTGACATCTGGCAAACGGCTCCAAACGGGCTTTATTCCAGCCAAGATCCAGATCAGAATACCTATTCTTTTCATGGCTTGCAGACTACGGGGTTCGACGGACGTTATTCATTTACATCCGCAAAACCCGTTGAATATCCGGTACCAACAGATGGTCCTGTTGGGGAAATACTGAACGGTCTGGGGCGGCATCCAATGCGCCCTTCGCATTTGCATTACATCGTGAAAGCGGATGGATATAAATCCCTTGTGACAGAGATATTTGCAGAAGGGGACACTTATCTCGATCAAGACACTGTTTTTGGAGTGCGCGAAGATTTAGTGATGACCTATAAAGACATGCCAGCGGACAGCTTTCCGGATGGATACGCTCTATCAGGAAAGGTTGACCAAGCCTATGTCCGCGTAGATTTTGACCTTGTATTGGTAAAAAGTTAAATCAATTTTTGCAACATAGCCCGAGATATAACGTTTTTAAAGCCAAGACAGACCAAACCGTCTGCCTTATTTTCGGCTACCTCTGTTACATCCCAGCGCCTTCCCACAACCTGGATGAGTGCCTTAGTTCCATCGTGACGCGTAACAAACCCTTTAGCACGCACCAAGCCAGTATCCTCATCTGCCAAGGCTTGCGCTAATTTATCAGCATCTACAAAACCTTTTGGGGTTAATGTGAGCATATCCAGATGCGAAGCTTCAAGGTGTTGCCCCCCTGCCCGCACGCGCCCAACAAAACTGTCGAGCACAATTACTGGGGGAACCACGCTCTGTGTACTTTCAACAACGCGAGCGTAACGGTTTTGCCCGATCAACCACGTACGCGTTGCATGCAAAGTCACTTCAGAAACTAAATCTACTTTATTGAGTAGAATAATATCTGCATCCGCGATTTGCCGCGTCACGGTATCGCCCATGTATTTGTCTTTCGCAGACTGCACCACAGTTTCCGCGTCTGCTAGTATGACAATACCATCAGAGCGGAAGGAAGGCAGAAACACCAAAGAGTTAACAATCGAAGAAGGGATCGCCACTCCACTACATTCGATCAACACATGATCAGGTGGCGGACTCATTATTGCCATATCACCTAGCGCAGCAGTCAAATCGCTACCAAACGAACAGCATACACAGCCCCCAGCAATAGAAATTACATCGTCAGACTGAGTCTCGATCAAGTCTTCATCAATTGCCAGTTCGCCAAATTCGTTGACTAGAACAGCCAACCGAATTCCATTCGCGTTGCGTAACAAATGATTTACCAGCGTAGTTTTGCCCGCACCTAGGTAACCACCGACAACAGTAACAGGGATCACAGATCAGCCGCGGCAAACACGCGCCCACCTTGAACCGTGCCCCAAACGCGTACGTCCTTCAAATCTTCACCGTTCACCTCTGTTGGATCATCCTCTAGAACAGCAAAATCAGCTTTTTTACCAACCTCGATTGAACCAACTTCGTCATCTAAGTGCAAGGTATAAGCCGCCCCAAGGGTTATGGCCTGCAAGGCCTCAGATACGATGATCTTTTCTCCATCGCCTTGGGTACGACCAGACGCTGTTGTGCGATTTACTGCGGCCCAAGCAGTAAATAAGGGACCTAACGGCGTCACAGGCGCATCTGAATGGATCGCCATGGGCACACCCGTGTTTAGCGCAGTACGACAAGCATTCATGCGCAGAGCGCGCTCAGGCCCCACAGTTAAACGATAATGCTCATCACCCCAATAAAAATGGTGGTTCGCGAACAGGTTAACACACATACTTAGCGCTTTCATTCGGCGAAATTGTGCAGCATCTGCCAACTGACAATGTTGCAACGTGAAACGGTGATCAGGATGCGGCACATCTTTTAAGGCTGGACCAAGCGTGTCGAGGACCATTTCTGTTGCCTCATCGCCGTTAGTATGTGTGTGCACCTGAATGTCCGCCTTTAACGCAGCGCGGTATAGCTCGGCTAGTTGTTCTGGTGCAGTGTACCAAAGCCCATTAGAAGCCCCATTATGATAGCCAGGCCAACGCATTCGAGCCGAGAACCCTTGGATAGACCCATCTGCAACCGCCTTTATCCGACCAAGCCGTAACATATCTGTGGCCTTATCTTTTAACTCTAGAGCCCGCTCTACAGTTTCTTTTGCTGTCGAACCCATGAAGAGTTTTAATGGCACCACGCGCGCGGGGTAACGCGGATCCCCTGTCACTTTCAGCATCGCCTTCACGCCATCGTCCTCCAAACGTGCAGCCAAATCGGTGATTGTCGTAACCCCAGTACGAACGCATAACTTACCAAAGTCACGTAAACCCTGTTCGTCACTATCGGTTAGTGAACGATTGAACCCCACATGCACTCCAACCGGCGTCATTGTCTCTGGCCCATACAGTTCTCCAGTTGGAATTCCATCAGCCCCAAGCGGCATACCAGGGTGGTTGATACCTGTTTTCATCAGACCCGCCATCTCCAATGCTTTGGAATTAACATTCATAATATGCCCAGACGCGTGCAAAATACCGATAGGACGGGACTTTGACACACTGTCCAAATCCTGTCGTGTAACGCGCTTGTTATTCAAATAAATAGGATCTAACGACCAACCTGACAGTGGTTCGTCTGGGTTGTCCATCTTGACTTCGGCCTCTTTCAATCGTTCCAAAACAGCCTCAATTGACGTCAAACCAGCCCAAGATTTTCCGTTTGGATCCAAACGATCGAAAAATCCACAGTAAACATAACGCCACAAAGTGCCCTCCATAGTATGGGCATGACCTTCAACAAATCCGGGCATCAACACCTTTTCTGCAAATCGATTATCTAATATGTGCTCCCCCCAAACTTCTAGTTCAGCTAAGCTCCCAGCCCCCAGAACTCGTCCTTCACGGACAGCCACGTGGCTCACGTATGGTTGAATGGGATTCATCGTAATAATCTTTTTAGCAGAATAGATTGTGGTCAGGGTCATGGGGCCATCCTTTTTCGTAATCAGAAAAACTTAATACCGAAATTGTAGCGCTGCCAAACCCTTTCTTCGACTTGCATAAAAATTTATGATGTACGAAGAATTGTCTTGGAGTCCTATCGCCCTTTGGTCTAGGCTTTGTGAATAAAAAAACTTACACGTTAACCAACAGAAGGAATTGTCTTATGAGACATGTTTTCAAGGGCCTGATGACCGCGACTGCGCTCGCCTCAATGGTCGCTACGGCATCCTACGCCGATGAACCAAAGAAGGGAGGAACTCTTGTTACCGTTTTGGGTTCCAACGTTCGCAACCTGAACTCTGCTGTTCAGTCTGGGATTGTGACAGGTTTTCCAGGGGCACAGCTATTCGCTTCTCCGCTTCGCTATGACGAAAATTGGGAGCCTCAGCCTTACCTTGCGGAAACTTGGGATACATCAGAAGATGGTTTAACTGTAACGTTGAACTTGGTAAAAAACGCAAAATTCCACGATGGCACGCCGCTGACTTCGGAAGACGTAGCGTTTTCTGTGGAAGTGATTAAGGCAAATCATCCATTTAAATCCATGTTTGCACCTGTAGAAACGGTCGAAACACCAAACGCTCACACTGCTGTTCTGAAACTCTCCAAACCGCACCCTGCCCTGATGTTGGCAATGTCTGGTCAGTTAATGTCTATCATTCCAAAACACATCTACGGCGATGGTGAAATCACTGATGTAAAATCACACGCACGCAACAACGAGAATGTTGTCGGTTCTGGCCCGTTTAAGCTTGTTGAGTTTAAAAACGGCGAACACGTTATTCTGGAACGTTTTGATGACTTCTTCATTGATGGTCGCCCGTACCTTGATAAAATTGTTATGCGGATAATAACAGATCCAGCCGCTCGTGCGATTGCTTATGAAAACGGCGAATTGCACATGGGTGCGTTTGAGTCCTTGCCACGAATAATCAATCGTTTGAAAGGCGTTGACAACTTGACCGTTACGCCAGACGGTTATGGTGCGATTGGACCACTTGATTGGCTGGCTATGAACACGACCAAGGGCCCATTAGCTGACGTGCGGGTCCGCAAAGCGATCGCATACGCCGTAGACAAGAACTTCATCCATAAAGCTCTGATGCAAGGGACAGCCAACGACTCAACGACAGGCATCCACCCAGACAGCCCATTTTATGCAGCGCAAGATGGTTATGATCTTGACCTGAAGAAATCTGCAGCATTGCTAGATGAAGCAGGTTTCCCCGTGAAAGACGGCTCTCGGATGTCCCTAACAATTGATTTCGGTTGGCCTGGCGTGAAACCACAAGTCGAATATGTGAAAGCAGCTCTGAAAAAAGTTGATATCAACGTAGAGGTTGTCTCCTCTGCTGATTTCCCAACTTGGGCGAAAAAGATGGGCACAGGTGACTTCGATTTGTCATGGGATACAGTGTTCAATTGGGGTGACCCGGTGATTGGTGTACACCGTACTTATGACTCCACCAACATCCAAAAAGGTGTTTGGTCCAATACGCAGGGCTATTCCAACGCCCGTGTAGACGAGCTGATGACTATGGCGGCAGTCGAAACAGATGATGCGAAACGAAAAGCGCTTTACGCAGAGTTCCAGGCGATCATTGCTGACGAAGTGCCGGTGTATCACACTAACACTCTGCCGTATCACACTGTTTACAATACTAATAAAGTGGGTAATCCACCGATTGGCATCTGGGGCACGTCTACCCCAATTGATATGACCTACTTGAAATAATATCAAATCTGCGCGGCGAAACATTTCGCCGCGCAGCACTTGATCTGGGGACTACCTTTCCGTGAATTTTTTACAAACGCTACTCGTCCGTTCGGTCTATGCGATTATACTGCTTACCGCTGTCCTTATCCTTAACTTCTCGATGATGCACCTCGCACCAGGGGATGTTGCCGACACGATCGCACAAGCCAACGGCGGTGCTGATGCCGAAGTTCTAGAAGCAATTCGCGCTGAATACGGGCTGGACCAGCCCTTTCTTGTCCAACTCGGTCGCTACATTGGCAATGTAATGCAGCTAAACCTTGGCTATTCGTTTTACTACCGTGAACCTGTAACTGAACTTATTATACAGCGCCTACCAGCTACACTCTTGCTTGTATTCTCCGCTCAAATACTCGCTTTGCTTGTTGGTGTTTTTCTAGGCGTCGTATCAGCACAGAAACCAAACGGGCTAACAAGTCATTTCGTGACTTTCATCGCACTCTTCGGCTATTCTGCACCCGTTTTCTGGACTGGTATTCTGCTTCTAATCGGATTTTCATTACAATTTCAATGGTTTCCTGTTGCAGGAATGCGTGATGTTACAATTGATGGGGGTTTTTGGATAAAATCATGGGACGTTGTAGTCCACTTGATGTTACCGATGATCACGCTGGCCTCGGTGTTCCTGGCACTTTATTCGCGCCTTACACGGGCCACAATGTTGGAGCAACTGCGCACAGATTACGTGCGGACAGCTTATGCCAAGGGGATGCCACACCTCAAAATTGTCTATCAACACGCCTTAAAAAATGCGCTTTCTCCCGTAATTACACTTGCGGGTTTGCAATTTTCAGCCGTGATTTCTGGTGCAGTGCTTGTGGAAGCGGTTTTCTCTTGGCCAGGCCTTGGCACACTGGCATTCACATCGATCCTTGCCCGTGACACACCAACAATCCTCGGCATTCTATTCTTCTCTGCATTAGTAGTCATTATAGGCAATCTGTTAACGGACCTTGCCCAACGACTTGTAGACCCACGAATTGGAGGAAAAGAATGAGCGATCTAACAACAGATGCACCAAATATTTCGCAATCTCCTTGGGGTCAAGCATGGCGACGGTTTCGTGGTAATTACGCAGCATTGCTGGGCTTAGTCATCCTAACAACGATCATCTTTGTGGCTATCTTTGGACCTTCAATCTATGGTGTGGATCCTTATGAAATGCTATGGGCGCCCTTCTCTGCGCCAGGTTTAGACGGTTTTATCCTTGGTACAGATTACCTTGGCCGAGACCTTTTAGCCCAAATCATCGCAGGAGCACGGGTCTCCATTATTATTGGCCTATCAGCAGCCTTTATGTCTGTAGTTATAGGCGTCTCTATCGGGGCACTCGCCGGATTTTATCGAGGTTGGGTAGAAGAGATCCTGATGCGAATTACAGAATTTTTCCAAGTTTTGCCGACATTGCTGTTCTCAATGGTAATCGTCGCTTTATTTGGAGCTTCCTTGCCTATGATCACCTTTGCAATCGGCGTTGTATCTTGGACTGCAGTGGCCCGTATTACCCGCTCCGAATTCCTTCGCATCCGTGAGCTGGAATTCGTAATGGCCTCGCGCGCCTCTGGAACACGCCCTGTGAAAATAATATTCAACGTCATTCTGCCAAACGCCCTACCCCCAATTATTGTGCAATCTGCTCTCATGGTAGGCAGCGCAATCCTTTTCGAAGCTGGACTTTCATTCTTGGGATTGACAGACCCTAATGTCGTATCTTGGGGCCAAATAATCGGCTCTAATCGGCAATATATTTTGGACGCAGGCTATACTGTCACCTTTCCAGGTGTTGCCATCTTTATTACTGTTTTGTGCATCTCCCTTGTCGGTGATGGGCTAAACGATGCTTTGAATCCAAAACTTAAAGAACGCTAGTTTGCAAAAATTCATATCGGTCAGTCCGATTTATCTATGAATTCCGCAGTACCGATTACCGCCATCCGACAGCGTATTATCGCCCAAAGTGTTCAAAGGAAAATGCATACGTGAGCAACTCAATTCTATTTATTGCCATTGCTTTACCAGTCTGTCTTGCCATTGTAGTCACATCAGCAAATTTTTTCGTAAAAGGCGCGGTTGCAATTGCACAGCGCCTGTCGGTTCCAGAATTTATCGTCGGCGCTATTATAATTGCAATTGGTACGTCTGCACCAGAGATAGCAATAAACGTATCCGCCGTTTTAGAAAATGCGGGCGATATCGTGATCTCCAATATCGTCGGGTCCAACATTGTAAACGTTGGTTTAGGGATTGGTATCGCAGGAATGTTGCTGAAATTTGAAAAGACGCAGCCGGAATACACCCGAACTGTGGCACTAAGTGGGATAGGCGCAGTAGCCTTATTGCTTAGCACCCTAATTACATCGAACAACGGTATCGCCACAATGATGCTACCATTTAGTTGTCTCCTATTGCTGGCGTTTGCTTGTTTTATGTACAGCTCTCTAATCAGTTCTAAACCTGAAGAAAGCGGAGAAGATCTTAATACTGAAATTGCCCTGTGGATTGCGGCTCTGATGGTTCTCATTGGCGCCGCAGCCATGGCAATATTCTCTAATCTCGCGGTGGGTTATGCAGTATTACTATCCAAATTAATGGGTATCCCAGAGGCAGTTATCGGCGCTACTGTAATTGCAGCCGGTGGGTCGTTGCCGGAAGTCTCCTCCTGTATTGCAGCGGCACGACTTAAACGTCCAAACCTGATACTTGGCAATATTGCAGGCAGTCAGGTCTTCAATATCCTTGGAATTCTTGGGTTGTCCGGAGTAATCGGCGCCTTCAAGTACGCCAAATATCTATGGATAGATATAACCATTTTGATCGTCATGACGCTGGTATTACTTTTATGCATGAACCGTGCAACGCCACGCAAATTTACGGGTCCTTTGCTATTCAGCGGTTATACAGTTTACGCCGCCTACCTGATTTTAATCGCGTTTTAATAAAGATGTTTGGGCACTATAATCTGACACACGCATAGCCGCAAAATCTACAATATATTTTTATAATGTAAGCTTTTGGCACTAAAAACTGGCCGAGACTTTATGTGGCAATTCCAATGCCCCGTCGAGCGGCCAAATCTATGAAGTACTGCCAAGCTACGCGCCCAGATCGGTTGCCGCGGGTTGCCTGCCATTCAATGGCCTCAGTAAATAAATCTGCATCTGAAATCTCGACTCCATGCGCGACACAGTAACCTCTGATCATCTTAAGATAATCGTCTTGATCACAGGGATGAAAACCAAGCCATAGGCCAAAGCGGTCTGATAGAGATATTTTTTCTTCTACAGCTTCGGCTGGGTTTATCGCGGTGGAACGTTCATTTTCAATCATATCACGCGGCATCAAGTGCCGACGATTTGAAGTAGCATAAAACACCACATTTTGTGGCCGCCCTTGAATCCCGCCATCCAACACGGCCTTAAGAGATTTGTAATGCGTATCGTCGTGTTCAAAAGACAAGTCATCACAGAATAGCAGGAAACGCTGATCTTTCGCAGCTCGCAAGACATTCAATAAACGTCCAATTGACGGTAGATCTTCGCGTTGTACTTCTACAAGCTTCACCCCACCAACTTGTGCGTTAACCTCTGCATGAACAGCCTTAACTAGTGATGATTTACCCATCCCACGCGACCCCCACAAAAGTACATTGTTCGCGGCATTTCCGCGCGCAAACATTAGGGTATTGTTCATCAAAGTCTTACGGGGTCTATCAATCCCCACCAGCAAACCAAGGTCTACGCAGTTTACTTTGCTAACTGGTTCCAATCGATCCGGAGAGATGTGCCAAACAAATGCCTCCGCAGTTATAAAATTCTGCGCAGCCAATGGCCTCGGTGAAATACGCTCCAAGGCTTCTGCAATACGGATCAGCGCATCCTCAGACTTCATAATTCCTCCGGATGTTTGTCAGAGGCTACGGGCGATTCTTCTTTGTTAGAAAATTCTTCAACGTTCAGCTTTTTCTCTTGCTTGCGCTCCACCATGATCACCAGCCAGATTGATATCTCGTACAGCAAATAAACAACGGTAAACAGGATCACCTGTGTAATCACGTCAGGTGGTGTCACAATAGCTGCTAGGACTAAAATGCCCACAACCGCATATTTTCGCACATTGCGCAGACCTTCCGAATTTACTAATCCCGCCATCCCCATCAAGGTCAACAACACAGGCAGTTGAAAACAAATGCCAAAAGCAAAAATAAATTTCAGTGTTAAATCAAGGCTTTCTTTAATCGAGGGTAGAATTACAGTTTTCACTTCAGTCAGATCAGGAGCCAGAACATCGTCATCGCCACCAGTGACAAACTCAGAAACCATCGGTATAATATCCGCAAACCCAACAAAGAAACGCATAGCAAGTGGTGTTACAACGTAGTGGGCAAAACTCGCCCCCAGCAAGAACAGCATAGGCGATGCAATAATGAATGGCAAAAACGCGCCCTGCTCATTCCTGTAAAGCCCTGGGGCTACAAACCTCCACATTTGAAAAGCAACGACAGGAAATGCGAGCATGAAGCCACCAATGAACGAGATGCGAAAAAATGCAAAAAACTTTTCCTGCGGCGCAGTGAAGATCAAAGTAGATTCTTGACCATATTCCACCAAGATTTTCGCCAAAGGACGAACAAGAAAATCCAGCATTGGGTCTGCAAAGAAAAATACGAAAAGAACAGCGGCTAACAGCGAGTAAATACAATAAAGGACCCGCCTGCGCAGTTCAGCCAAATGCTCTATTAGTGGCGCTGCACTGTTTTCAACTTCATCGGTGTCGCTCATACTTTACTCTTTGATCGAGCTGGCTTTTTAGCAACTGCTTTTTTAGCTACAGGCTTTTCTGAAGCAGACTTTTTTGTCGTCGTCTTTCTGGCTTTAGTAGTTTTGGGCACAGGCTTCTTTACAGCCGCTTTTTTCGTAACAACTTTTGAACCATCCACTTCGGTTTTTGAATTTTCAGGGACCTCAACGTTTTCAGGCAGTAAATCACTAGCAACTTTATTTGTCTCGCTAGCCGCTGAGACACGAGCCGCTCTTTCGCGCGCTGCATCCACTTTTTTAGGCTCAAAGCTAGTTTTATACTCATTCATCGTGGTTTTAATATCATCAAGGCCAAGGTTCTTCATCGACGCAGCTCGTTTTATGTCTGCCGCAACGCCACCAACGCCACTTTCGTCAGCGGCTTGATCCATAGCTCTTTGAAAATCACGGGCCATGCCTCGGGCCTTACCGACAAACTGGCCTACGCGACGGAACATCTGCGGAAGATCCTTTGGTCCGACAACAATCAGCGCAACGACGCCAATCACAGCCATCTCTGCCATGCCAATATCAAACATATGGGCGCTCCGTTAAGACTGACGAGCCAAGCAAATCAATCAGGACTTATCTTTCTCTGGCGTCACGTCTTTCGCTTCTTCCATAGCGGCGGTTTCAAGTTCTTCTTTGCCCTCGCTCACACCTTTCTTGAACGATGTGATGCCTTTGCCAACTTCACCCATCAGAGATGAGATTTTCCCACGACCAAATAAAACCAAAACGACTACAGCAATCAGTAGTATACCTGGCAGGCCAATATTTTGAATAAACATCGGTGTAAGTGTCATTTTAGATCTCCCATAGCCACGCTTTCTTAGCACGCGAAACATTTCCTAATACACTTATGGGTTTTTTTGCTGGGTTCAAACCTAAAACATTAACAATCACATTAAAATTCGAAAAATTTTCGTACATTTTGCACTAATATGGATAACACACTCGCGTAAATTCTTAGCTATGGTCACCGTGCGGCAACTTAATGAAGTTAAAATCAAGAGCAAAATGTTCTTCACAGTTCCAATGATAGCCAAACAAATCAAAACAACTTGGAGCAACACATAAGCCAAAAATAAATTTCTAATTCACACTTACCACTGCAAATATCGTCACCTTAATGTTCAGCAAAAAAGAGAATGCTCTACATAGTTTTCATCGGCAATGCACAGTTCACAATCTTTTGATAGAATCCTAAAAAAATATTAGAAACAGGCAATGCGCCTTAAATTTATTCAGGGTCTTATGTTCTTGGAAAGACGAAACAACGATCACGTCTCATGGAAAGCCATAGAACGCGTCCTATTTCTGGCAGAAACACACCAGGAACGGTTACCTGTAGCCGCGAACCGTCGTACTCCATCTCAAATTCAACCAACGAATGGTTTCCCAAAAACCGTGCCCGCGCCACAGAGCCCTTTGCGGGCGTACCCTCTTGCGCGGTTGGGTTAGGACCTTTGCCATGTCGATCAAAGTCTAACCGCAGGTGTTGCGGACGGATAATGATCTCAACCTCCACCCCATCCGCGGCGCCAGGCACTAAAAACTGCCCAAACGGCGTTTGTGTCAATGCGTTTTTAACAACACCAGAAACTACATTTACATCCGAAAAAAACGCAGCTGCTTCACGATCCCTCGGTGCATTATAGAGATTGTAAGGTGCACCCTGCTGCACAATGCTTCCTGCACGCATCAAAGCAATCTGATCCGCCATGCGCATGGCTTCCTCTGGTTCATGCGTGACTAACAAAACTGCAGTACCCTCATCCCTAAGCAATTCAAGTGTAGCATCACGCACATCGTCACGCAGTCGGTCATCAAGACCAGAAAATGGCTCATCCATCAGAAAAATTCGTGGGCGTGGAGCAAGCGCGCGCGCCAAAGCAACTCGCTGTTGTTCGCCACCTGATAGCTCGTGTGGAAATTTATCTCCATAGCCTTGAAGCTCCACGCGTTCCAAAAGCTCGAAAACCCGCGCCCATTTTTCTTGGTCGCTGTGCTTTAATCCGAATGCAATGTTACGTTTCACGTTAAGATGTGGGAACAAAGCAAAATCTTGAAACATCAAACCGATAGAACGCCGCTCAGGTGGCATATGGCAAGCCAAACTAGATACAACCTGTCCATCTACCAAGACACGACCGGTGTTTTGCTGCTCTACCCCCGCTGCAATTCGCAGAATTGTGGATTTACCGCAGCCCGATGGACCCAAAAGGCAGATCACTTCCCCTTCGTAAAGGCGCAGCGACAAATCAGCTACAACAGTATCCCCACCAAAACTATGGCAGACGTTTTGCAGTTCCAATCGAGGTGTATCTTGGAC
>Ga0315315_10004866_pt1 | contig 12405 bp, 2 predicted proteins | sample M140m3416metaG_FD_203699 | JGI IMG/M metagenome (GOLD analysis project Ga0315315, IMG submission 203699) | Ammonia-oxidizing marine archaeal communities from Monterey Bay, California, United States - M1 40m 3416 | ecosystem: Environmental > Aquatic > Marine > Intertidal zone | place: USA...
TGCTCTGTAATTGGTGCACCTAGATAATCTGTTCCGTTTAAAGTATAGGTATAAGGAGGAACTGATCCTTGAGCAATTTTTGCTGTAAAAACTCCAGTTTTTTCACCAAAACAAGGAATATTTAGAAAATCTGTCTCTACATCCAATGTAAGTAAATTAGGTTCTCTCATTTCAAAATTTACAGATTCCTCACAGAAATTAGAATCAGTTATTTTTAATGTATATTTTCCTGCTATTAGATTTTCTTGATTCATTTCATTTTGTTTACCAGCTGGGATAACCCCAACATCTCCATCATCATTTGCACCTGCAGTCCAGGAATAAGTATACTCTTTATTTATATCTGATGCGCCTCCAAATTTATGATCGCCTGTTAATTGGGATGGAACAATGGTTATTGTTCCATCATTTTTACCGTCTTCACTGATTTGAAAACCATTATACTTAGATCTTTCTCCTGTAAATTCAAGTTTAAGAGGTTGTTTAATTTCATGTTCGGTAGTATTGGTACAGCCATTGTCATCGGTTACTGTAACTATATATTTTCCTGCTACTAGATTTTGTTGATTCCTTTCATTTTGTTTACCGGCTGGGATGACCCCAACATCTCCATCACTATTGGCACCTGCAGTCCAGGAATAAGTATAACTATTTTGTAATCCATTAACAATAGCTCTGAACCCACCCGACGGATTAATCTCAATTTCTCCATCAGCTTCACCATTACATGTTATATTAAAACCAGTATTATTTTGATCTTTAATTACTGAGTTGACTACAATAGGTGGAGGAGCTTTAAGTTCAATTGCTCGGACCTCCGTACAACCATTACGATCTGTAACAGTAACCGTGTAATTACCAACCGATAGTCCTGTGATGTTTTCAGCTGTGGAAGTGAAACCATTTGGCCCTGACCACGAAATATCATATTTCTCAACACCCGGTTTTTGTACTCCCCCACTAATGGTTAAATTAATTTCTCCGTCAGAACCAAAAGGACCAGATTCACAAGTAACATTAAAACCATTATTTGTCTTTACAGTTTCATTAATAACCAAAGGATCTGGTTGCTCAATAAAAAAATCCTTGGTCACTGAACAATCATTAGCATCTTTAACTACAACTGTGTATTTTCCAGGGCGAAGATTGTTTAGGTTTTGTGATTTAACATCTGCAGCGTCAATAACTCCTCCAAGTGAAGGAGTCCAAGTAAAATCAAAACTATCTTTACTAGCACCAACTAAAAATTTTGTTCCTCCTAGCATTTCTAATGTAATTTCACCATCGGTTTTACCATTACATGAAATTTCTTTACCGTTATAATCTCGTGCTACGGACTTAGCCTCATCAAACTTAAACTCGTCTGGTTGTATTAATTCCCATGTTCTTTCGATATTACAAACTCCTGATTTATCAGTAACCACAACTTTATATCTCCCTGCTGCTAAACCAGTTTGTTTTGATATAGTATCGTCATTGGTTACTAAACCAACTCCGGAACCCTCTATTACTGACCAAGTATACTTATAGGTTCCATCATCTCTTTTAACCCCACCTGTAATTCCTGTAATATCGATTTCTCCATTTGTAAGACCGTTACAAGATATATTTACAGGGTTGTTATATATTACATATTCTTTTAAATCATCTTTTTTATTGGCATCAGAATTTAGGAAAGCTAATCCAGTAGGTTGTGTTAAAATGATATCTGGAACGACCAAAGAACAACCATTATCGTCAGTAATTGTTAATTTATACGTTCCAGCGGTCAAACCTGTTTGAACTCCTGTTCTATCGGTAACATCTATTCCACTAGCTCCATTTTCCAAAACCCAAGTATAAGTATAATTACCGTCACCACTATAACCACCAGTTGGGACAACCGTTATTTCACCATCATTTCCACCACTACATGTGATATTAAAACCGCCATCTTTTACAGATTTTGTATGAGTTTCTTCTAATTTAGGTGGCCTCCTTAAAGTATACTCTTCCGAAGTGGTACAATTATTAGCGTCTTTAACTACAACTGAGTATTTTCCTGCCGGTAGGTTTTCTAAAAGTGTTGCATTTGTTTTTCCAACTGGAATGACCCCAACATCTCCATCAACATTGGCACTTGCAGTCCAAGTAATTTCATAACTATCAGCATTTATGTTGGGAGGATTAAATTTTGTTCCTCCACTCAAGTTTAATGAAATCCTTCCATCTGTTTTATCATTACAAGTGATTTGAAAATTAAGATCACCACTAACAGTAGCATCAATATCTAAAGCAGCAGCAGGCTGATTAAGAGTCCATGTTCTTTCAATTTTACAAAAATCTGATTTATCCTTAACCACAACTTTGTATACACCTGCTGCTAAACCAGTTTGTTTAGAAATAGTATCGTCATTGGTTACTAAACCAACTCCGGAACCACTTATTACTGACCAAGTATACTTATAAAATCCATTGTCTCTTTTTATCCCTCCAGTAATTCCTGAAATATCGATTTCTCCATCATTACCTCCAAAACAAGATATATGAATGTCGTCGGCAGCATCTGATGGATATTTGTTAAGTGGTGTTAAATCACCTTTAGGATCGATATTATTAAAAGCTAATCCAAGAGGTTGTGTAATTTCATTATAATTTAAAGTTTTAGAACAATCATTAGCATCAGTTATTTTAACCGAATAACTCTCTCCAATTAAATTTGCTTTTACAGTGAAAATAACAGAAGCTTCACCAGGACCAGGTCCTAAAACTTTAGTTACAGTGCTTGATGCAAGAGTGGTTACATCAGTATTGTTATAATCTCTTCCAATTAATTCAAATTTATAAGTTCCACCAGGGATGGATTCTGTATCAACCGTAGCAGTTATTGTAGTTTCTTGATCAAAACAAACTAAAGGGTTTACAGTTGCTTCTGTTTTGGAAACTACAAGTTCAGGAGGTTGGGTAATGGTATAAGTTGCTGTAACTGTGCAATTGGAAGCATCAGTAACGGTGACTTTATATTTACCAGCTACTAAATTTCTAATATTTTTATTATTTTTTTGAGCATCTGGGACAACTCCTAGATTTCCATTGTCGTCTACTAAACCTTCCCAGAGGTATTGATATACTCCAGTTCCTCCAGTAACAACAAGATCAATTCCTTCAGCATCCCCAGTATTTCCTCCAAAACATTTAATAGCAGTTCCATTATTATCTGGTATTGCAGAGGGGTTAAATTCTACAACATATCGTCTTGTCCTATCGTGATATATATCATTCCAAGTTCCATCACTAAATTCCGTGTAATCTTCTCCAAGACCATAATTTTCTGCATCATTAAGATTACCTTTTGCATTATCATTTGGTTCACCATTACCCCAATTTGTATAACCTGCAGTTAAAAGAGTCCCATCATTCCACTTGTGGTTGACCCATAATTCATTAGAATTGTCATTATCTTTAGATTCCGTTACTATATCGTCTGCTCCGATCCAAAAGTTAGATGGAACCGTTGCATCGTCAATTAACATTTGGTTTTCAGCCTCTGAATTAACGGCAATCAAATATCCTCCTAGCTGTGCAGCTTTATCCCTCGCCTCCATGTAAGTAAGTTCTTCATCAGATAGATAGTATTTATTACCCTGAAAATCACTAATCCGAGTAAATCCAGCTGCATTAGTTATATCCGCTGTAGGTATTGTTAATGGAGCAGGTTCTGAAATAACATATCTTCTTTTAATTTCACAAACAAGATTGGCATCTTTAACAGTCACATTATATACTCCTGCGGGTAAACCAACTTGATCCTTTTGATTAACAACTAACTCCGCTGGTTGATTTTTGTGTTCACTTGACCAAGTGTATGTGTAAGGTCCAGTACCTCCGGCAACAGTCAAAGTTATTTTTCCCTCTTTATCTCCATTACATTTTAAATGGACTCCGTCTCCATGTGGGAAACTATCGCTACCTGGAACATTCCCCTCCACTTTTCCCGAAAGAGTCATTCCAGCTGCTGGTTGTCCAATTCGTTGGGGTGAGGAATCAGCATCACACACATTAACATCAGTTACTTTTACACTATAACCAATAGCATCACTCGCAGTCAAACCATTGAATGTGTAAGTCAGGTCATTTATTGGGCCTGAATTGGGAAAAGTATTTTGATTGCCATCTATAGTGTTTCCAATTATACTGTAGACATAAGGACCTTTTCCTTTTTTGTTAGGATCAATGGTTGCTGTAATTTGTCCGTTGTTATCACCAAAACATTTCAAATCATCTGGGTCATTAATACTTACAGCAAGTGCATCTGATCCATCTATTTTAATATTTAAACTTGTTTCACAATTATTAGCATCTTTTACTGTAATAGTATAGGTTCCTGCTGATAAACCAGTTTGATTATCTGTATCTTGTGTAAAACCTGATCCGTCGACGGTTCCCCAAGTAATTTTATAACCAGTTTTAAGTCCATTTGTTCCAGTTGAATTATCTGGGTGATCATCAGCGAATTTTTTTCCACCCGAAAGTCTAACATTTATAAAACCATCTGTATCCCCAAAACATAGAGGTTGACTTTTGGGATCAATATGTTCAATGATAATTGGATCTGCGGTTTGAATTGAATATTCACCTACTGTTTTTTCGCAAAAAATTTCTTGTTGACCAATGGGTGCGTCCGTATTTAATGCTATAATCTCTTTCATTTTTAAGATATAAGTACCCGCTTTTAAATTCTCAAAAACAGCTTTATACCCATCTGGATTTGTTCCAGCTAATTCAACTAACTGAGAAACATCAATCGGAGTTCTAGGCTCAACTTCAGCTTTAGCGTAAAGGTTAAAAATATAGTGATCATCTTTAAAAGTACCATCGTCTTTTTGAGTATATCCCCCAAAGCCTCTGAAAGTTAGTTTTCCATCTTCACTAGTAGGACAGCTAACTTGTTGTACAGATTCAGCAACAACTAATTCAGCATCTATTTTATCGGTATCGTCTACTGTGAAATCATAATCTTTAACACATCCGCCAGCATCGGTAAAAACAAATCTGTAATCTCCAATATTCAAAGAGTTAATTGTTAAAGTATAATTTGCATCAGTAGCAGCAGGACTATCTCCATCAGTTGTGTATTTGTTTGTATCAGCTTGAGTATAAACTGGAGTAATTATATCATCACTTGGATCTGCAGGGGTTCCATTTTTATCAACTGAAGATAATACCCAAGTAATCGGTTTTTTTGCACCTCTAATTCTCAATACTGCAATTATAGATGGATCAGACGAACTATTTGCAGGATCGTCTACACACACTCTTCCTGCAAAAACTTTACTAGTACCAAGTTCAGCAGCGTTCTGAACAGAAAAAACTCCAGTTAAAGTTCTCCCCGGACCATCTGCTAATGCGGCATTTGTACATCCATCTGTTATGACATAGGAGTAATTTCCGACCGCTAGCCCTGTAACAGAAAATTTATTATTTGTTTTTTGCGTCTCATCATATACTACATTTCCACTAGCAGTTGAAGTTATAACTAATCTATAACTGTCCTCACAAGGTTTTTGGGCACCCATAGTAACCGGAGAAACAGTAAATACAGTTGCTTGCGTACAAGGATCAAAAGTAGTTCCAGTGGTCAACGGACTAATCAAATAATACGTGATTCTCGCATCTGTAGCAATAGTAGAATTATCATCAGTGTTGAAGACACGAACCAAAACTGTAATTGTTTGTGTTGGATTGTTTGTGTATTTGAAAGATTTTCCATTGACAGCTAAATTATTATTACTTTCATCTTTGGCACTGGTAATAGTGAAATCCCAATTGGCAGGAATGGCAGCCAATCCAAATCCAAATTCATTTGCACCAGTTCCTATATTTCTAAATTTTGCTTTATTTAAACTTACTGTTATATCAATATCGTCATAAACACCCCCAGGATTAGTCATAGTCCAAATATGGTTGGTTGAGGCATCAGTTGTGAAAGTTCTATTTTCACCAGATCTAGTGTGAGTTTGGGCATAATTAAAATTCGCGAAGAATCCACCCAACAAAAGGAGTATTTGTAACTTAAATAATATGTTTTTTATTCTTTTCAAATTTTTATCTATTTACAACCACAGGGTACTATATTATTTCCAAAAAGAGAATCGAACTTATAAGAAACTGAAAGTTCAAAAACTCCTTTAGTGTTCATTAAACTACTCAAGTTTAGATCATAAGATGATCCAAAACTAAACTGCTTGTAATCAAAATTAGTAATAAAATTTATAGAGGTTAGCTTATGAGATTTGTCTGATATAGATGTTGGAGCTAAAGTAGCAAAAGCACCTATAATAAATTCATTTATTTGATATCTAGAACCTATATCAAATCTATCATAACCCCCTTTTCCTCCTTGGCGCATAAAATTAAAATCAAAATAAAGATTATAATCTGAATTGGAATATCTAGCATTTAGAGGTAATTTATATCCACCATGGACAGAGAGAAATTTTCTTAATTTATTAACACCATCTCCAGCAAAAGATGTGTTGGGGTTGTTTATATGTTTTACACTAGCTCCAAACCACATTTTATCACTAAAAACAAGAAAGCCAGCTCCTAAATCTAAAAATTTTCGATTATTATTTAATAATATGGGATCTCCACTGTTTACATTTATAATTCCCTTATTAATAATTATTTGATCTCCGAACAGTAAATTATCAAAAGCAAAATTTTTATTACCAACTCCCACAGAAATTGCTGGATAAAAAAACCATTCATAATTAAGCTGAACATGATAAGAATAATTAAGATTGATTTGAGTGAAATTATATCTTGTTTCGGTTTCGAGTTGATTTAAAACAGTTAGCATGATTCCACTGTTGTAACGATCGATGTAATTATCAAAATAAAAAAATTGAGAATTTAAAGAGTAATCCAAACCAGGCCACTGAGTTCTATTTAAGACACCCAGTTCTGTGCCAAAGCTAGCTCCAGCAAATCCTGGATTCAAAGATTCTGGAATATTATAAAACTGAGTAAAAACAGGTTCTTGTGAATGCAAATTTATTCCAACAAAAAAAATTATAATAGAAATAAATTTTCGCATACCTATAAATTACAATGTCATTAGATATAATGACTAATATGCAAGATAGTATTTTTTAAATTTTTAATAAAATAATTTTTGTTAATAAAACTAAAGGAATTTTATTTTTTTTTGTTTGCAATAGATAATGAGATTTCTTCCCATTTTTTCATCAGTATATCCAATTCATTTTTCTTTTTCTCATAATTTGAAAAAAAATTATTTTCAGAAACAGTTTTATCGTATTGGTTTTGGAGGTTGGAATCTATCTTAGAAATTTCTTTTTCCATTTTAAATATCTTACTTTCAATATTATCTAATTTTTTCTTTAATAGTTTTTTCTCAGCCGCTCCAATGGATTTCTTTTTTTTAAAACCCAAAACCTTCTCCTTTTTTTCAATTGACCTGAAATCAGATGCTTTTCTTTCCTCTAAAAAATAATCAATATCTCCTAAGTATTCTTTTATTTTTTGATTCTTAAATTCATAAACTTTATTAGTTAAACCTTGCAAAAAATCTCTGTCATGCGATACTACTATTAAAGTTCCATCAAAATTATCAAGAGCTTGTTTTAAAACATTTTTTGATTTTATATCTAAATGATTTGTTGGTTCATCCATGACTAGTAAATTAAAAGGCTGCAAAAGCATTTTTGCTAATGCTAACCTGTTCCTTTCACCACCAGAAAGGACCCTAACAAACTTTTCAACTTCATCTCCCTGAAATAAAAAAGAACCTAAAATATCCCTTACCTTAGACCTATTGGTTTCGTTAGCAGCATCAATCATGGTATCTAAAACAGTTTTCGAACCATCTAAATATTCCGCTTGGTTTTGTGCAAAATATCCAATTTGTACATTGTGGCCCAATTTAGATTTTCCACTCCCACTAAGCTCTCCAACTATCATTTTTGCAAGAGTAGACTTGCCCTTACCATTTTGACCAACAAAAGCTATTTTACTCTCCCTTTCAATTAGTAGATTGAGGTCCTTTAAAACATGGTTCGATCCAAAACTTTTTGATAAATTTTCAATTTCTACCACTACTTTTCCTGGTCGAACAGAAACAGGAAATTTTAATTTCATCACACTATTATCTTCTTTATCGACTTTAATTCTTTCAATTTTATCAATTTTTTTAATAAGAGATTGGGCCATTGATGCTTTTGAAGCTTTTGCTCTGAATTTTTCTATTAATCGTTCTGTTTGCTGTATTTGTTTTTCTTGATTTTTTTGAGCACTTATTTGCTGTTCTTTAATTTCGTTTCTAAGAATTAAATATTTACTGTAAGGTTTGTTAAAATCATATATTCTTCCAAGGGAAATCTCAATTGTTCTATTTGTTACGTTGTTTAAAAACATTTTGTCGTGAGAAACAATAACTACAGCGCCACCAAAAGTTTTTAAAAACTGTTCTAACCAAATAATAGATTCTATGTCTAAATGATTTGTAGGTTCGTCCAAAAGCAATAAATCATTGTTTTGTAGAAGTAGCTTTGCTAACTCTATTCTCATTCTCCAACCCCCAGAAAATGTATCGGTATTTTTATTAAAATCTTCTCTTTTAAAACCTAAACCATTTAATATTTTTTCTGTTTGACCTTGATAATTATAGCCGCCAATTAGTTCAAATCTTTCAGTAACTTCACCTAACTCATTAATTAAATGTAAATAAGAGTCACTCTGGTAGTCTGTTCTTTCCTCTAATTGCTTATTTATTTCACCTTGTTTATTTTCTAATAATTTAATCTCTACGAAAGCTTGATAGGCTTCTTCTAGAACTGTTCTCCCTTTCTCAAAATCTATATCTTGCTTTAAGAATCCTGTGGCAATGTCTTTTTCGAATGCTATTGATCCCGTGTCGTGCTCCATTTCTTTAGACAAAAGTTTTAATAAAGTTGATTTTCCAGCACCATTTTTTCCTATCAAACCTACTCTATCTCCCGAATTTAATTTAAAAGAAATTTCCTCAAATAAATATTCACCGGAGAATGAAACAGAAAGATTGTGAATATTAAGCATTACAATAGGTTAATTACAAAGATTCGCGAAGTTAAAAGAAAAAAAGGTTAGAGAAAATAGAATTACTTTTAGTTTTTACCAACCTCTAAAAAGACTGAAGTTTCCTCCAAATTCTCTACCATCCTCTAAAATTACTTTAAACCAATAATCTGTTTGAGGCATTGGTTTCCCATTAAAGTTACCATCCCAACCTTTAGATAAAGGGTCTAGTGCCTTTAATAATTTCCCGTATCTGTCAAAGATATATATCTTACTATTTGTCTGATATTGTTGAGTTATACCTATAATATTCCAGTTATCTGTGTAACCGTCCCCATTGGGTGTAAAGAATTTTTTATAGCCAATAATCCAAACATCCACACTTGCTGTCCCACAGTTGTTTTTGTCTCTTACAAATATGGTATGTTTTCCAGGTCTTACATTTTTAAATAAAGGATCGTCTTGATAGGGTCCAGTTGCATCATCTATAGCAAATTCGTAATCACCAATTCCTAAAGTTGCAGTAGAAACTGTTATTGAATTATTTGGACCTGCTTGTAAATCAACTCTGGAAATATCTTTTTCAGTAATGGTAGCAATGCTGGATTCTTTCATTTGAATTGTCATAGACTTTGAACAATTGGTCCCATCCGTAGTTGTCGCAGTAACTACATACTCTCCACCAAGACCAATAGAAATACTTGAATCAGTTCCAGCAATATTTGGTGGAAATGCTGTGCCATTTCTTGTCCATGAATAAGTGTAAACTCTACTGTCAGTTGTAGTCACACCGATAGTCACTGGAGGTAAATTAATACAAACACTCTTTGTATCTTCAATTCTTTCAAAAACTGGAAGAGTATTTACTACTAAATTAACAGAACCGCTGGCTTCACAACTTGAATTAGCCTTACTAATCATTTTGATAGTAATTGTTTGATTTGCTGAATACAAAGGGTTTGGAAGTGTGGCGTTAGTAACGGAGGCTGAGGTAGCTTGATCTATATAAGTATATTCAAAATTAAATAAATTTTCATCTTGAATAATTCCAGTAATTGGATCGGTTAAAAGAGAGCTTAATATAGTAGATGTGTCAAAGTTCACAATACCATTGGTATCGTCCCCATCCACATTATCGTCACAAATGGAGAGGTCTGTAACTGGATGTGCAACTGGAGCGGGTGTTTCTATAATTTCAACAGAAACTTCTTCGGAATATGCGGGCTCTCCGTCTACAGTAAAAGTTAACTTATATTTACCTTTTTCAAGATCACTTAATTTTAAAGTCTTGGTTGGGCTAGAAATTGTACCAGCAGCTTTGGAAACAACACTTGGCTCCGGACCGGTTATTACAACGTTATAATTAAGTGGAATAACTCTTCCATTTGGGATATTTTTTTGGTAGGTTGTTTCTTTTACTTCTATATCGATAATACCAAAGTTAGAACCTGCACAAGTTTCAGTAGGTGTTACTGTATAATTATTTGGAAGAGACAGCACAAAATCATTAACGGTAATAGTAATCGTAGAATCTTCTCTTAGTCCACTACCCTTATCAGTACTATCTGCAATTCCATCATTTAATTTAAATTTATAGCTATCAGTACCACTAAAATTATTATTAGGTGTGTAAGTAAGCTTTTGATCTAATGTAGTTAAGGTGTACGGAAGATCTCCTGCAACAATTGTTTTTGCGCCTTCCTTTAAAACTCCATTAGATGGTAAAGTAGTAACTATATACTTTAAATTTAAAACGTTAAAGACTTTGTTGGGTTGCGAGTGACCTGCAACTGCTATTACAGTACCATCAGAGGACATATCAAAAGATTCACCCATGAGACCAGTTCCTACGATATCATTTCCAAGTTGATTCCAAGAAGTTCCATCCCAATCAAACATTCCAGTAATTTTACTACCTAAACTGGGAATTCCTAATCTTTTTCCATCGTCAGAAAGGGAAATATATCTCCAATAATTGCCGGATTGATTTCCATATGAAATATCTGCTCCTATTTTTTGGGGAGTTGCACCAGAAATATCGAAGACGCTCACTTTTGAATTATCATGTTCACCAACAGCCAAATGTTTTCCGTCTCTAGTAAGTTCAACAGTATTACCAAAACGTCCAGTTGTTCCGTTCATCCGTGCATACAAAACCCAATTATTGTTTACATTGTCCCAATCGTAAACATTAACTTGACCATTGACACCCTCATTGATAGAACCAAACACTAATCTGTTTCCGTCCATAGATAGGTAAACTTGTCCTGGTGATTGGTCATTATTAGGATCAGCTGTTATACTAAAACTTCCTGGTCTTTTTTTCCAAACTTTTCCATTCCAATCATAAATATGTATATAACCCCCCACGAAAGAGGGAACAACAAGAGAATTTCCATCTCCAGAAAGATGAAGTCCTCTGAAACCAAATACGTCATTTGCATTATCGCCAAGAATTGGAGAACCTACAGCATTCCAAGAAGTTCCATCCCAATCAAAAACTTTAACATGTCCTGCGTTATTACCATTAGCATTGACATTTCGAGAAGCAGCTATTGCAATTCGATTTCCATCACTTGAAATTGAAGTATATTCCCCAAACCAATCGTTAGGTGTATCACCATTTAGTGTAGCTCCCAATTGAACCCAATCGGTTCCGTTCCAATTATAAACTCTAGCATAAGCACCAGTATCGAAAGCTCCAAGTATAATTCTTTTTCCATCCGAGGACAAAGCCACAGATTCTCCAATTTTAACATCTGAAGGCTGTGGAATGTCATTACCCATTTGACTATGGATGGTGAAAATATCCAAAATATCATTATCTCTTCCCACATGGGTAATTTCAATAGGTGCCTCCTCATCTGTTGTATAATTATCTGAATCGGATTCTGGAGAATCATTAATGTTTCTTATAATAATATTTACAGTAGCAGAGGGGCTATCGTCCGTACCATTGTTAACTTTAAAATTAAACTTCTGATCTCCATAATAATCTGTATTTTCTGGTGTGTAAGTAAGATCTACAGGGTTAACCGTTTGAGGTAAAGTTCCAAGATCAGCTCCACCAACTTTTAATATTCCCTTCTCTGGCTTGGAAGTTATTATAAAAGTTATTGGTTTACTTTTTGGATCGCTCCCTGTGAGGATTATTGGGTTATCGTTTGACCCTTCATTAAAAAACAACGTTTGAGAATTAGCTTCAGGAATTGTTTTTTCTACTTTAATACTGATAGTTGCTGTATTACTATCTGTTTTATCATTAGTAGTGAATTCAAACAAGGCATACGATTGGCCATCACCAATTTTCATATCATTCCAAGTTGGACTACCGCTAAAATAATTAAA
>Ga0315315_10004871_pt1 | contig 12393 bp, 12 predicted proteins | sample M140m3416metaG_FD_203699 | JGI IMG/M metagenome (GOLD analysis project Ga0315315, IMG submission 203699) | Ammonia-oxidizing marine archaeal communities from Monterey Bay, California, United States - M1 40m 3416 | ecosystem: Environmental > Aquatic > Marine > Intertidal zone | place: USA...
TCTTCTGCCCCTACGCCCGGATAAGCCCCAGGTGTATCTATAAATGAAATTACTGGGATATTAAATTTGTCAGCTAACTCCATTAAACGAATAGTTTTTCTATATCCTTCAGGTCTCATCATCCCAAAGTTTCTTTTAATTCTTGAGTCTAAATCCTCACCTTTCTCTTGACCAATAACTAATACAGATTGTCCATTAAATTTTGCAAAACCAGTCAAGACTGATTGGTCCTCCCCATAATGTCTGTCACCTGATAAGGAGATAAAGTCTTCAAATAAATTATCAATAAAAAATTTTGATTTTGGTCTATCCTCATGTCTTGCAACCATTGTTGTTTGCCAAGGATCTAGGTTTGAGTAGACCAATTTAAGTTTTTCATCTAATTCATCCTGTATTTTAGAAATTTTTTGTGTGTCCACCTCTGAAAGTCCGGTTTGATTGTAAGGATCTTTAAGTTTATCTATCTCTATTTCTAGATCTTTTATATCATTTTCAAAATTAAGATAATTTTTCATATTAAAATAATTATTACATAAGTATGAAAAATGACAACAAAATGTCAATGCTTCTATTAATTATTTGACTTAGTTTTGCAGGGGTTTAAAAATATCTCATGACCACAAAGTACCAAAGTGTAAATAATCTCAAAGTCTCAGAGAATTTGTTAACTTTTGTTAATGATGAACTATTGAAAGATACAGGCATTTCTTCAAAAAATTTTTGGCTTGAATTTGATAATGTGATTCATGAATTAGCACCAAAAAATAAAAAACTAATTGAAATCAGAGAAATTTTGCAAAAAAAAATTGATGCTTGGCATATAAAAAATAAAGGAAACAAAATTAATATTGATGAATATAAAAAATTTTTAAAGGAAATAGGCTATCTTGTAGATGAGGGTTCAGACTTTGAAATAGAAACCAAAAATGTCGATGATGAGATAACACAAATAGCTGGCCCACAACTAGTTGTACCTATAATGAACGCGAGGTACACGCTAAATGCAGCAAATGCAAGGTGGGTGAGTTTATACGATAGCTTATATGGAACGAACATAATTGAATCCGATGAGGGTGGAAGTGAAAGGTACGACCCTCTTAGAGGACAAGAAGTTATAAGATATGTAAGAGAATTTTTTGATAAGTATATTCCAATTGACGGAACAAGCTGGAAAAATATTGCTAATTTAAAAGTCCTTGATAAAGAGCTAATTATTTCAAAAGATGATTATAACTATAAATTAAAAGATAAAGACAAATTTGTAGGACATAGGGGAGATGCAAATAAACCAACTGCAATAATAATTAAAAACAATAAACTTCATTTTGAAATAATTATAAACCCAAAAGCATTTAGCGCTGCTCATGATATAGCTGGTATTAGTGATGTAATTGCAGAATCTGCAATATCTACTATTTGTGACAATGAAGATAGTGTTGCGGCTGTTGATGCAGAAGACAAAGTTGATTGTTATAGAAATTGGTTGGGTCTTATGAAGGGTGATTTAAAAATTCAATTTGAAAAAAATGGTAAAAAATTAGAGAGAAAATTAAATCCTGATAGAAGTTTTGTTTCTAAAGACGGTAAAGGATTAAAGCTACATGGTAGAAGTTTACTATTAATAAGAAATGTTGGTCATCTTATGACAAACCCTTCTATAATTTTAAAAGATGGCAGTGAGGTTCCTGAAGGAATCATGGATGCATTTATAACAACTGCTGCTGCACTTCATGATTTAAAAAGAAAAAAGAATTCAAGGAAAGGTTCGATATACATCGTAAAACCAAAAATGCATGGTCCCGATGAAACAAAATTTACTGATTTAATTTTTTCAAAAGTTGAGGAAGTATTAGGTTTAGAAAAATATACTTGTAAAATAGGTATAATGGATGAAGAAAGAAGAACATCTGCTAATCTTAAAGAATGCATAAGATCTCTAAAAAATAGAGTATTTTTTATTAACACTGGTTTTTTAGATAGAACTGGAGATGAAATGCATACTTCTATGGAAGCTGGACCAATGATAAAAAAGGGAGATATGAAATTATCGAAATGGATTTTAGCATATGAAAATAATAACGTGGATGTTGGTTTAAAATGTGGTTTTTCTGGTAAAGCCCAAATTGGTAAAGGTATGTGGGCAATGCCAGATAAAATGAAGGAAATGATAGAAGAAAAAATTAATCATTTAAAAGCTGGTGCTAATTGTGCATGGGTACCTTCACCTACTGCAGCCTCATTACATGCCCTTCATTATCATCAAGTAGATATATTCAATGAACAAAAAAGAATTCAGAACCGGGAGAAAGCTAAGTTGGACGATCTTTTAAACATTCCAGTTGCAGATAGACCTAATTGGTCAGTTGATGAAATAAATTCGGAAATATCAAATTCTGCACAAACTTTACTAGGTTATGTCGTAAGATGGATTGATCAAGGAGTTGGTTGTTCCAAAGTTCCAGATATTAATAATATTGGATTAATGGAAGATAGAGCAACCTTAAGAATTTCCTCGCAACATATTGCAAATTGGATACATCATGGAATTACTACTAAAATTCAAGTTTTAGAAATTATGAAACAAATGGCAAAAGTTGTGGATGATCAAAATAAGAATGATAAGAAATATGTTAGAATGAGTGATGATTTTGATAGGTCTCTATCATTTAAAGCAGCGTGTGATTTAATTTTTAAAGGTAAAGATCAACCTTCTGGTTACACAGAACCGTTGTTACACATTAATAGATTAAAGAAAAAAATTAATCAGAATTAGAATTTAATTTAGATCTATTTTTAAAGGCTGAAAATAAAGTTCCATCATCTAGACTCTCTATCTCACCACCAACTGGCAATCCTTGAGCTAATTTTGTAACTTTTACTTTTGTATTTTTAAGACTATCTTGAATATAATATGCAGTAGTTTGACCCTCAACTGTTGCACTCGTTGCTAAAATTACCTCTTCAATTTTTTCTTTATTGACTCTTTCTACTAAAGAATTTATCAACAAATCTTCTTTTCTTTGTCCTGTAGAAGCAATTGTACCTCCTAGAATATGAAAATATCCTTTAAATATATTTGAATTTTCAATTGACCATTGATCAGCTATATCTTCAACTACACAAATTTTGTTAAAATTCTCATTATTTTTTTCACAATTTAAGCATCCAACAGAGGTTGATTTTAATGATCCACACGAATAACACCTTGTGACATTTTTATAAACTTGTGCCAATGTATTAGCCATTGGCTTAACTAGTTCATCCCTATTATTAATTAATTTTAAAACAATTCTTTTTGCTGATTTAGGACCCAATCCTGGAAGTTTAGAAATTAACTTAATTAAATCTTCAATCTCATTTATATTCTGCATTCTTTAAAGTGGCCACTTAAATCCTGGAATTCCAAATCCACCTGTGGCCTTCGAAATTTCTTCTGTTGTTTTAGTTTTAAGTTGTATTTTTGCATTGTTGTGAGCAGCAACAATTAAATCCTCAATAATAGATTTTTGTTCCTTTAAAATTTCATCTGAGATTTCAATTTTTTGCATTTCGCCCTCTCCATCTAGTATTACCTTCACTGAATTTGACCCTGAAACTCCTTCAGCCTTTATTTTTTTAATATTCTCTTGGCTTTCTTTCATTTTAGCTTCAAGTTCTTTCGCTTTATTCAATATATTGTTAAAGTCCGTCATTTACTCCTCTTGTTCTCTATTTGAAAAAACGTCTATCAAATTAGCATCTGGAAATTTTTTTAAAACAGATTTGTATAACTTAGTACTTTTAGCTTTATTAACAAATTCAATTTTTTTATTTTTTTCCTTGTCTTTAATTGATATATCTCCTTTTGTTTTACTAAATGTAATAATCCATCTTTCAGAAGTCCATTCAAAAAGCTTTAAAGATAAATCTTTAACAAAATTTTTGTCAAGATTATCATTAAAAGATATTTCCATTCTATTATTTTCAAAACTTACTAGATTTACATTTTTTTCTAATTCATACTTTAGTTTCATTTCTTTTTTTTCACTGCAAACTTCTAAGAGTTTTTCAAATGTATCTATTAAAATTTTTTCTTCAGCTTTAACTTCTGACTTAGACTCTGGCTTAATTTTTTTTTCTTGAGTTACATTTTTAATTTGATTTATAACATCATTATTAAAATCAGAGACTGTATTGTTATTTTCAACTGATTTTATTAAAATTTTTTTTTTTTCTGCGTCGTCTTTAGGTTTTGAAGATGTAAGATACATTAATCGAATTAGAAACATTTCAATTGACAAATTCTGATTTGAAACTATGTCTAATTCTTCAAGTGCTTTAATAGTAAATTGCCAGAACAATATTAATACTTGATCATCTAAACTGTTTGAAATTTCCTTAATTTTAAAAAATTCCTGATCATTCAATGAAAAATTTGTACTTTCTAAGGTCAATGAATTAATATTTTTGAAATAATAAACTAATTCTAAAAAATCATTAATAAAAATTTTTGGCTCTACACCTTGATCATAAATTTTTCTGTAAATTTCGATTACCTTTTTTTCTTCACCTTTAAGAATTAATTCAAAAATATCTATAAGTTGGGACTTATCAAAATAACCAAATATTTTTTGAGCTCCTCTTAAATCAAGTTCCATATCTTTAGCTACACTTAATAAACCTCTATCTAATAAAGAAAGCGCATCTCTGACTGATCCCTCAGATATTTTTACTATCAATTTTAAAGCATCATCTGAGATTTTTCCCTTTTCTTTATCTTTAATTTTTTTAATAAACTCAAACAACTCTGATGATTTAATTCTAGACAAATCAAACCTTTGACACCTAGAAACTACTGTAATTGGAATTTTTTTAATCTCGGTTGTTGCAAAAATAAATTTTAAATATTCAGGCGGCTCTTCTAATGTTTTAAGCAATGCATTAAATGCTTGTTTACTTAACATGTGAACTTCATCAATTATAAAAATTTTATATTTTGATGAAGTTGGTCCATATCTTGAAAATTCAATTAGATCTCTTACGTCATCAACTCCTGTTTTACTGGCAGCGTCCATTTCTAAAACATCAATATGATTTGAATTTGCAATAGACTCACAATTTTGACAGTGTTTATCATTGCACAAATTTTCAACTCCATTCAAACAATTTAAAGATTTTGCAACTATCCTTGCAATTGTTGTTTTCCCTATACCCCTTATACCTGTAAAGAGATAAGCATTTGGAACTTTATTCGATTTAATTGAATTAATAATTGTTGATGCAACGACATCTTGACCTATTAAATCCTCAAATATTTGAGGTCTATATTTTAATGCTAACACTTTTGAATTTTTATTCATTTTTTATCCCTAGGAGACTAGAACCTGAATAACTGTCTTTACGACTGCTTCCGTTAAGATCTGGTCGGGTTCAAGCAGCACCCACCTCTAGCCTCCAAAACTATTATAGCAGTAATGATTTCTAATCTACAAGAAAAGATTATTATTTATTTTTCTCTTTGTTTGTCAGCTTCAAAAACACCTAGGACGTGAAAATCTTGGCAGTGCAAACCTAATTCCTCTAAAGATTTTTGAACTTTTAAGTCTTCAATGTGTCCATCAAGATCACAGAGAAAAAAGAAAGAATCAAATGTATTTTTTTCAGGATAGCTCTGTAATTTTGTTAAATTAACACCATTTATAGCAAACCCACCTAATGATTGATATAAAGCTGCTGGCTTACTTTTTAATTTAAATAAAAAAGAAGTAATATAATTTTTATTACCAAAATCTGGTTGTGAAATATTTTTTCCCATTACTAGAAAGCGTGTAAGATTACCCTTTTCGTTTTCAATATTTTTTTGAATTATTTCTAAATTATAAGTTTTTGCACTCAATGAAGATGCAATTGCAGCTTTAGATCTACTTTTATCTCTAGAGATCATTTCAGCAGAACCAGCGGTGTCTGCTCTCACGTGTTCTATTAAATTATGAGATCTAATAAATTCCGAACATTGTGATAATGCTTGACCGTGAGAATAAACATCTTTTATATCAGATATTTCTGTTCCAGGAATTCCAAGCAAATTATGTTCTATTTTTTGAAAATATTCTTTGTAAATATTTAATCTGTACTCAAATATCAAATATTCAATTCCAATATTACCTGTAATTCTATTAGATTCTGGAATAATTATTTTAGAGCTTGAGTCCTTGGATGCTTTTAGAAAACACTCATCAAAGGTTTTGCAAGGAATAATTTCTGCTTTTGGCTCAATTGATAACGCTGCCAAATGAGAATAAGCACCAAAAGTTCCTTGAAAATATATTTTACTCATTACGACTTATATTCCATTATTTTTTTTATAGCTACAAAATCCTCTTGAGTATCTATTCCAATTGGAGATGATTTGGCTAATGCAACATTTATTTTAATATTATTGTCTATCGCTCGCAATTGTTCAAGCCTATTTTTAATCTCATTTTGTGATTGATTTAACGAAATAAATTTTTTAAGTGTTTTAATTTTGAAACAATAAATTCCATGATGATGGTAAGTATTTTCAGATATTACATTAGATTTTCTTGTAAATTTTTTAGCTTCAGGAAATTGAGATTTATCAAAACTTTCTTTTGTAATTAATTTAACTACATTCTGTTTTTCATATAAATTTTTATCAAAAATATTAGAAGCCAATGTTCCAAGTTCCGACTTTGTTTTAATCATTTGAGTATGTAAATTTCTGATATCCTCTATATTCATTAAAGGCTCGTCTCCTTGAAGGTTCATAACTAATTCTACATCTGTTCTTTCAAGCTTTTTAAATGCCTCATAAATTCTATCTGTTCCAGTTTTATGGGTATTGTCAGTTAAAATAGCATTTCCTCCATTTTGATGTACATCATTAATGATTTCCTGATCTTCAGTCGCGACGTAAACTGCTCCAATATTAGCTTCCAATGCTTTTTTATAAACGTGAGAAATGATTGATAAACCATTAACTTTAAGTAATGGTTTTCCAGGAAGTCTAGTTGCTGACATTCTAGAGGGAATTATGACTAATGTTTTCATTCTTTTTTTTATTTATAATTAGATTATAAACAGAGGCAAAATTGTACATTAAAATATAAGCAATTTTATATTTATAATGTTATACGTTCAAAATAAATTGGTATAAAATGGATTCTTTTGAAATAAACAAAATAGTAGCTGCTGTTTTAATGGTTGCTCTATTGGTTATTGGTATAGGAAAAATCTCAGATATTGTATTTCATGTAGAAAAGCCTGAGTCGCCAGGTTATACCGTTGAAGTCGACCAAGTTACCACTATATCTTCATCAGCTGCCAAGGTTACTGAGGAAAAAATTGATATTGCTGCACTTATGGCTTTGGGGGATGTTGATAGTGGAAAAAAAATTTTTAAAAAATGCGCTGCATGCCATTCTATAGTCAAGGGTGGAAAAAATAAAATAGGTCCAGCTCTTTATAACGTTGTTGGAAGAAAAGTTGGTGCTGTTACTGATTATAAATATTCTAAAGCTTTAGCGAATTATGATAAATCGTGGACACTTGAGGAGTTAAATGGTTTCTTATTAAAGCCAGCTAAATGGATTAAAGGAACTAAGATGGCTTACGCTGGATTGAGAAAAGAAAAAGATAGAGCTTCAATTATAAAATATTTAAATCAAAGTTCAGATAATCCAAAAGTTTTACCTTAGTTTTCCAAAAGAATATAATAAAATACTTTTTTGGACATGAACTCTATTTAAAGCTTGTTTCCAAACTTTTGACTGTTTACTAAAAAAAACCTCTTCATCAACCTCCAAGCCTCTTGGAAGACAATGTAAAAATATACAATCTTTTTTTGCAAAGCTCATTAATTTTTTTGTTATCTTAAAATTTCTAAACTGAAATAATTTTTTCTTTTTATTAACCCTATCATTTAAGGAAATTACCTTATCTGAAAATATAACATCTGCATTTGTAGCTGCTAATTTAGCATCATTAAATATATTAAGTTTCTTATTATTTTTTTTAACCCAATTTAATATTTTTTTGCTTGGTTTGTAATTTTTTGGACATCCAATATTTAATCTAAAATTAAATTTAATAGACGCTGCAATCAAACTATTTAAAACATTATTAGAATCTCCTATCCAAGTTATATTAAGTTTAGAGATTGGTTTATTTTTAATTTCTTCAATAGTAAAAATATCTGATAAAACTTGGGTTGGATGTGATGAAGGGCTTAGGCCATTTATAACAGGAATTGATAAATATTTTTCGAAATTTTCCATCTTATCATTGCTATCTGTTCTCAACATAAAACCGTCACCATAAGTTGATAAAATTTTAGCAGTATCTTCTAGTGTTTCACTTCCTTGACCAAGATGCAGTTCAGAGGATCTTAAGGTTAGTGTTCCACCCCCAAGTTGTTTAATTGCTAAATAAAAACTCATTCTAGTCCTCAAACTAGACTTTTCAAACATTTGAACTAAAAGTTTTCCTTTAAGTGGAGCACCTTTATCTATCTCAAGTGTATTTAATTTTTTTCTATTTTTTTTTCTTTTTTTTGCATCAGATAAGATTCTTCTTAAATCTTTAGACGATATATCCTTTAAATGAATAAAATGTTTCATTATTTATATTTTGAGCAAACTTTATAAATTATTTTTATTGCCTTATTTATTTCAATCTTTTTAACATTCAAGGGTGGTAAAATTCTTACGACATTTTCGGCTGCTCTGATTGTTAATAATTTATTTTTTATAAGTTGTTTAATAAAATCAGTTTGATCTTTATATAGCTGTAAGCCAATTAAAAAACCTCTACCTCTTATTTCTTTGATTATTTTTGGAAATTTAATTTTTAATTTATTTAATTCCATGTGAAAATACTTTGAATTTCTTTTAACATTGTTTAGAAAAACTTTATTAGAGATTATATCTAGTACAGTACTTGCAATTTTCATAGCAAGAGGATTGCCTCCAAATGTAGAACCATGAGTGCCTGCTATCATACCTGAGGCAACTTTTTTATTCATCAAAACTGCTCCTATCGGAAAACCTCCCCCAATACCCTTTGCTATGGGTACAATATCAGGTTTCACTTTAGATTTTTCAAAAGCAAAAAAATCTCCAGTTCTTCCGATCCCACATTGAACCTCATCAAGTATTAGTAAAACATTTTTTTTATTACATAATTTTCTCAGTCCTTTTAAACACCAATCTGGAATTGTTTTGATTCCACCCTCTCCCATGATAGTTTCAACCATTATTGCAGCTGTTTTTTTAGTAATTAGTTTTCTTAATTTTTTATGATCACCAAAATTAAAATGATCAAAACCGCCTACTTTTGGACCAAAACCCTCAGTCATTTTTTTTGAACCACTAGCATAGATTGCAGCTAATGTTCTTCCATGAAAAGAATTTTTAACACAAATAATTCTATTTTTGTGCGGTTTTCCAATTGAATAAAAATATCTTCTAGCAACTTTAATTGCAGCTTCTGTCGCTTCAGTTCCACTATTCTGAAACATTACATAATCTGCAAAAGTTTTTTTTGCTAATTTTTTTGCTAATTCCTCACCCTCTGGAATTTTGAATGAATTAGAAACGTGCCAAAGTTTTTTTGATTGATTGTTGATTGCTCGAACTAATCTTGGATGAGAGTGCCCTAAAGAGTTTACAGCAATTCCTTGTACAAAATCTAAATACTTGCTCCCATTGGTTGCATATAAATAACTTCCCTTACCCTTAATAAAAGATAATTTTTTTCTATTGTAATTTTTTACTAGATAACTCATTCTTATATTCTTCTATAAACTAAAATATTTCGATGCAAGTTGCGATTGCATTAGAAAAAAATTTGTGATCACTTTTATGTGAATAACTATTAAAAGTATGTTGTTTAATCATCATTTTTGTCATTATATTGTGTTTTAAAATAAACTTATTACACTATATAGTAAATTATGAGTTGGACTGACGAAAAAGTTGCTAAATTAAAAGAACTTTGGGGAAAAGGCAATACTGCAAGTCAAATAGCCGAAATAATTGGTGGTATTAGTAGAAATGCGGTTATTGGTAAAGCACATAGATTAAACTTATCTGCAAAAATTAAAACACGTGCAGCAACCTCAAATAAGAATTTTGAAAATTCTCTGGAAGAAAAAAATTATAAGTCAAAAAAAAATAGAAAAAGTAAGTTTAAATCACTAATTATAGATAAAAATTTTGAACCGGAAAACCCAAAACAGTTAGAAGAACTTGACGAAAATATATGTAAATGGCCTATAGGTCATCCAGACGAAAAAGATTTTTATTTTTGTGGAAGGTCTTCTTTGAAAGATTTTTCATATTGCAAGCTTCATTTACTTTATGCTTATCAGCCTAAAGGTAAAAAAGAAGAGGTTAATGAAAAAGAAGAAGTTCCAGATTTTATTGAAAAAAAAATTAGCTCTGGTTAAAATATTTAATCATTATATAGATTTGTCAACTTCCTGATTATACTTGTCCAATGAAAATTGGCCTCCCTCTTTCCACATATATGAGTATTTTTTTACTTCTTCATCAAAATATCTTTTACTCGGAATACCTATGTCAAAATTAGTTTTGTATTTACCAGATGGAACGTTATCATAATTCAGAAGCTTAAGTTGATCTTGAGTGAGTAAGGGATTAGGAAATAATTGAAATATCTTTGCTGTAAAGTTTGCTAAAATTAAAGGTAATGGAAATAAAACTCTTTTCTTATTTATTAAATTTAGTAATTTTTCTAAGATACTTTTAAATGATAATGTTTCTGGACCAATACATTCAATAATATTTGAGTTGATATTTTTATTAATAATAAAGTAAATTATTTCAATTAAATCAGAACAATGAATAGGTGTAAATTTAGTTTTTCCATTATAGTATAATGGAAATAAAGGTAATCTATTTAATAAGGTCATAAAACTAGTCGTAAATTTGTCATCTACGGAAAATACAATTGATGGTCTTAAAATTGTTACAAAAGGAAAATTTTTTAAAATATTTTTCTCTCCCTCTAATTTACTCTTTGCGTATTCGGAATCTACCGCATCATTTATTCCTAATGAAGATAAATGAATAAAGTGCTTTAAGTTATACTCTTTGCAAAGTTTTGCTAAAATAGAAGGAAAAATACTATGAATATTTTCAAATGAGTTTCCGTTTTTTTTTTCAAATAGAATACCAATTAAATTTATACAAATATCAGCTTTTTCAAAAAGTTTTCTAATTTTTTTTTCATCAAATATATTAGCCTCAACTACTTCTATGTATCCTGCGTTTCCTTGGGTCTTAATTATAAAGCTTTTTTGATGAATATTTCGAGTAACTACCGTCACTCTATAGTTATTTTTTGTTAACTTTCTGACTAGATGTCTACCAATTTGACCGCTTCCACCAAAAATTAGACAATTTTTTGCTTTCATATATATATATTTGATAAATGAGTATAGATATTAAACTTCATAAAAACGATTTACCAGATGATTTAAATTTAGGCAATGTATTAGCTGTTGATGGAGAGTTTATGGGCCTAGATGTCTCACGAGATCCTCTTTGTTTAATACAATTATCATCAGGAAATGAAGATGCTCATATAGTGCAGCTTGATAGAACAAACTATAAGGCTCCAAACTTAGCTAAAATACTGTCGGATAATTCAGTAACTAAAATTTTTCATTATGCAAGAGCGGATATGGCCCATATCAAATATTATCTAAAAGTAGACGTTGAAAACGTTCAATGCACAAAATTACAAAGCAAGCTAGCTAGATCATATACTGAAAATCATGGACTTAAAAATTTAATTAAAGAATTTATCAACATAGATATCAGCAAGCAATTTCAAAGTTCTGACTTCGGTGGTCAATTGTCAAAAATGCAATTAAACTATTGTGCTAATGATGTAGTTTATTTACACAAAATTCATGATGAACTAAATAAAATTCTTATAAGAGAAAAAAGAATCGATTTATATAATAACTGCATAAAATTTTTAAAAACAAGAGTAGAACTTGACCTAGCCTCATTCAAAGATGATATCTGGTCACATTAGAATAAAATAATTATGAAAAAAGACCACGTGAAATTAGCAAAAACTGTAATAGATTTAGAAATTCAAGCATTGAGTAAAATTAAAAATTCATTAGGAAAATCTTTTAATGATGCAATAGAATTAATTAGTAAAAATCAATCAAAAGTTATTTTGTGTGGTGTTGGTAAAAGTGGAATAATTGCTTCGAAAATTTCTGCAACATTATCATCTGTTGGAACACCTTCGTACACTATTTCAGCTAGTGACAGTTCCCATGGCGATTTAGGTTCTATTTCGAAAAAAGATATTTTAATTTTAATAAGTTACTCTGGTAATACTCAAGAACTT
>Ga0315315_10004873_pt1 | contig 12392 bp, 10 predicted proteins | sample M140m3416metaG_FD_203699 | JGI IMG/M metagenome (GOLD analysis project Ga0315315, IMG submission 203699) | Ammonia-oxidizing marine archaeal communities from Monterey Bay, California, United States - M1 40m 3416 | ecosystem: Environmental > Aquatic > Marine > Intertidal zone | place: USA...
TCATCTCGACTATTCCATCATCATCATAAGGACTAAAATGAGGAATACTTTTTAATTCTTTTACTTCTCCTCCAAATGGGCCTGTTACTTTGAGTAATTTTTCTTTGTAGAATATTTTTCAATATCAGTAGCCCTACATTTATTATTAAATTAGTGTTGAGTATTTATATATGTCTAATTAACTGTACTCCAAATAATATCATCTAAATTATTATCATCTGGAACATAATGTTGCTACCCAAAACCAATCATAGGCAAGCATTATAATATAAGTAGAAGTTTTTTAATTAATCTTGATTTTTTTAATTTAAAAAAATCGAATTAGTTATTAATTGCTGTTGAATTGGAAATATTTAATAAAATTTCGGATTGATTTACAATATTGTTTAAGTCAGTCGCTTCTACCTGAATTACACACGTACATACAAGATTTTCTGGATAATTATTAGTTGTAATATTTTTTTGGTAAGACCAATCTAGTTCATAAATATTCTCCCATTCTAATAAATTTATTGAATCATAGTTGTCATCAGAGCAATTTAATGTTTCATAGTATTTTACATTATCTAAAACTTCATCGTGATTTACTAAAATTGATATACTAATATCTTCTCCAATTAAAAAAAAATCATTTGTTGGGCTCTCAAATTTTATATTTGGAGTTTTCATGTCATTTATCTCATTATCGCAGGAAAAAAAAAATAATGTTATTGTAAGAATTAGTAAAGTGTAGTAATTTTTCATAATTATTGTTTATAGATTTTATTTTTAATTTTTAGTCAATTAGTTATTTTAATATATATTTTTTTTCTACAGTACCGTCATCAAACATATATATTAATAAATTTTGTCGACCACTTTCTTGGCCTAAAATATTAATTTTTTTAATGATTTTTTTTAATAATTGTTCTTGTTTAATAAGATTTGAAATATCAAATAAACAATTACAATTTATATCATACGTTCCATAAATAAAATCACCTCCTTCTTCAATTTGATATACGCACTCATCAAATGGGTATAAGCATGTAGTATTATTTAAAATAACAGGATTTAAATAATTGCAGGCTAATTCGTCGGTGCATCCATCTTGAATTATTTCATCACAATTTATTTCTAATTGCCAATTATAAAAATAATAATAGTAGTCTGAAGGATTGTCAGTAGTATTGGATGTTATTTCAATAACATCCAATAAATTTATTGGAAATGTATTTTCTAATAAATTATTATTTCTATATAAACCTTGATTTTCACCATTAATTCCAATTTTATAATCATTGCCAGGATTAATTTCAAAATTTAGTTCTATTTCGTTTAAACCTTGGTATAAATTTATATTTTGAGAGTAAATTTGCGTATTATTATTATCTAAAATTTCAATTTCGATTTGTGTATCAAATGTGTTTTCTGATATTAAATCTATAGATTTAATATTAACATTTTCATAACAATTAAATACCATATCCCACAAGTCGTTATAATGATAACTCCCAGTTCCTAAATTTATATAATTTGGTCCAGCAAATGCAGATAATGAATTAGCATTTGGATTATAATTTAAAGATTGTGGGTTATCACATCCTAGAACAATAGGAATACAACTATTATCATCAAAACAGGCTTCAGGATTATAATTAAATGCTGTTGGGTCTACGCATCCTGCTACATAACAACAACTATTGTCGTCTATTTCTGCATTTAAGTTATAATTAACAGCTTCCTGATTTGTGCAGCCACACTTATCACTAATTTTATATTTTATTAAATCATTGTAATATGTATCTGTTTCAGCTTCATATCCTGATGTTAAATAAACATGACAATCAATCACAAAGGATCCGGGGGCCCATCTAGCGCCTCCTGGATGTGAGTTTAATTGAGTCCAATTATCAGTTGAAGGTTCGTATTCCCATAGCTCTCCGCTATCTAGAGGACCATGATCATCACCATCTCCACTTAACACGTAACCTTTTCCATTATATGAAAATTGAGTACCGGCAACTCTTCCTTCCGACGGGAAATCATTTAATTGAATCCATTCATTGAAATTTGTATCATATTTATAAAAGTCATTATAAATTATAATATTATTATTAATATAGTCTCCATGACCAAAACCAACATATGGAATATCTTCAATTGAGAAATAAAAAGGATGGTGTCTATCCCCAAAGTTAAAATTAGTTTTTTGAGTCCATATATCCGTGAGTATATTATATTCCCACCAATCTCCATAATTTTCACCGTTTCCACTACCTAATCCAACATAAATTTTATTATTTGCTAATATCATAGCAGGATGATTTCTTCCAATGTCTGGAAAATTAGCTAGTTGTTCCCATTCATTGTTATTAAAATCATATCTCCACCAATCATTTGGATATCCAACGTCATTACTTCCAAATCCAACATAACCATGAGTATTATTTGCAACTCCATATGCATATCCTCTCGGTCCTCCTGGGAAATTTTCTAGTTGCACCCAAATTTCTAGTTGTGTGTCATATTTGAATACATCATCAAGGTATTGTCCATCACCACTTTGTCCTGCTATGACAAAGCCATATCTTTCATTTGAAAATGTTACTGGGTGGTGTCTGGATACACCATCATAGATTCCTAAAAAATTCCAATCTTGAGAGAATGAAAGATATGGAATAATTATAAAAAGTAATATTTGCTTCATCTATTTTTGATATTTTTTTTCTACACTTCCATCGTCATATAAAAAGAGTAGCAGATTTTTTTTATTTTCTAAATAAATTTCTTTTCCTAAGACGTCAACAACTTTAATTAAAATTCTTTTATTTTTCTCTTCATTTAAACCTATACCATCACATGCGTCACCTATATTATCAGAGTCAAAATCTTCTTGATTTGGGTTATATACTTCAGGGCAATTGTCTATATCATTACAAATATTATCATCATCTGAATCATTATTAATAATTTCTTCATTTTCACAACTTTCACATATTCCATCTAAATAAATACATGAGTTATCGTCATCAGTAGCGTCAGGGTTATAGTTACATGCTATTAAATCTTGACACCCTGCTAACTCATCTGCATTACAAATACCGTCATCATCCGAATCATTATTAATTATTTCTCCATTTTCACAACTTTCACATATTCCATCTAAATAAGTACATGAATTATCGTTATCAGTAGCATCTGTATCATAGTTGCATGCTGCTGAATCTGTACAGCCCAAGACACAATCATTTGATGTGTCTTCGTCGCAATTACCGCATTCGTCAAGAAATTCTATTGAAACTTCAAAGAATAATGAGTCAGAACAAATTGAGTCTGAAACAACAGCAGAATAATTTCCAGCTGATAAATTATCAATTAAAAATTCAGTTGTTCCATTATCCCATAATATAAAAATGTCAGAATTAATTGGTGAGATTTCAATACTTCCTGATTCAGTATTTTCACAATCATTAATAATAGAAAAATCTAATATTAAAGGATCTGCTTCGGGTACAATTATATCTTCTTGAAGAATACAACCATTTGGATGAGTGATTATTGAAGTATAGGTTCCAGCTGATAAATTATATAAATATTTATATGTTTCTACAGCATTACTTCCATCTCCTTGGGCAATAATAGAATCTCCTACGGTCCAAGTAAACTGACAATTGCTAGAATTACAAGAGCATCCAGTAGAGCTCATATAAGCCCAGCCATCACTACCACCTGGGCATGATGGAGGTTGAGAAAATATAATACTTTCATATTCTGGAATTACTATTGATATTGTATCTAAACATTCATTTGAATCATAAACCATAAGACTATAACTTCCTGCTGATACATTACTTAAATCCTCGCTTGTTTGACCGTTAGACCAGTAATAGCTATAAGGTGGTGTTCCAGTACTATTAGGCCCAATGGCTAAATTGACTGATCCATTACTCTCTGCTGGGCACGCAGTTGTAGGGAATGCAAATAAATCAAAATCACAACCTGAAGATGTACCATTACTAATTATAGAATAATCATTCCATCCACCAACTCCATCCCAAAAGTAACCCATATAACTCCCCCAACTTGTTATGAAAGGAGGTGGTGCATAATCAGTTTCTATTCTTGTTACTTTTATGCCATCTGCAACAAATGGATTATTTAGTTGCGTTGTAAAAATTAAATCAGCAAGGCCGTTCCCATCAACATCTTTTATATAAGGTGTTGACCAAACATCCCCTCCCTCTGTATTATATAAAGAATTTGTGGTATTATTCATGAAGTCAATTAATATTAATTCGTGTTCCCATTCTCCATCAGTACTATTTGTAATTGAAATCAAAACCTCATCCTTTCCATTACCATTTGAATCATAAGCAATTGGTGTAACAAAATTAAACGACCCAATACTATCCATATATTCAATTTCTCCTGTTTTCCCATTAATAAGTATCTGATAAAAATCTGAATAAGATGATTCTGCTCCCACATAAAGAGTAGCAAAAACATCTGGGCTATGATCATCTTCTGTGAAATTTCCAATTATTGGAGACGCAGAGCTCTCTGTTCCAGGAATATCTATTTGCCACATAGTTTCTAAAGAGTTCCCATCAATAGCTGTGATTTTCCCATCAAAACTTTGAACTACGATATCTAATGTTTGATCATTATTTAGAAATGTTAAAGAAGGTGGCGCAATTATTCCGAGATCTGAATTAGATAATAATGGTGTAGCGTTAGAAAGGTCTTCACTTAATAAGTCTTCCAACTTAACTATCCATAAATTACCTTCAATTGTTTCACCTCCAGTACCAAATAAAATATCTTCACTATTTGACCCATCATAGGGCGTCATGTCAGTTATAATAGGAGACATATATGTTTCATTAGAATCAGGCACAACCGCTGATTTTAAAATAGATCCATTCATGCCATCTAGAATCATTATATGTCCCGGTGGTCTATCTGTTTCTATTGCATCTAAAGAATGATCACCGCCATTTGCGCACAAAATATCTTCATATCCATTAAAATTTATATCACTTATTATTTGTGGATTATAAAAATTATACCAACCATAATCATTAGGATTATCTTCATTTCCCCAGAATTCCCAAATTAAGTTACCGTTACTTCCATCGATTAATTGAAGTTCTGCATCTCGTCCTCCAAATAATAAATCAGGAATAAAATCTCCATTTTGATCAAAGTGTTGAGCGCTTAAAAACCATTCATTACCATTTTCTTTAGTCCATAATATTTCACCATTTGCTCCATTAATTGCCATTGCGCCATACGGACTTGGTAAACCATCAACACCACCACTTAAAACAATATCTTCAATGCCATCTTGATTTAAATCAATCCCTCTAGGAGAAGAATTACTTTTTATAAAATCAAATTCAGTTTCCCAAACTACATTTTGACTAAATAATACATTTGCTGTAAGAAATATTATGAGTAAGTTTTTTAGATTCATAGAATACGATATTTTATAATTAAAGATAGTTAATATATTTTCTTTTAAAGTATTATATTTGGCTTTCAAAAAAATAAAAAATGAAAATCTCAGAAGAAAAAATAGATGACTTAAATGGTACATTAAAAGTGCATATTAAGGCTAATGAATATGAGTCGCAGGTTGGTGATGCTATAAAAGGATATAGAAAAAAAATTAACATGCCCGGTTTCAGATCAGGAAATGTTCCTATTTCTTTAATAAAGAAGAAATATGGTTTGAGTATCAAAGTGGAAGAAGTAAATAAACTTATTTCAAAAGAAATAACTGATTATTTGGAAAAAAATAAGCTACCTATTTTTGGTTATCCAATTCCCAAAGAGTCAAGTTTAAATTGGTCAAAGGATGAAGATTATATTTTCGAATATTATTTAGGGTACAAACCAAAATTTAAAATTACTTTTCCAAAAGGAAAGGAGGTAAAATATTTTACAATTAAAGTAGACAAAAAACAGTTAGATGATAATGTTAATGATTTGAGAATGAGATTTGGAAATAATATATTCCCTGATAAAATTAAACAAGAGGATGTATTGTACGTTAAGTTAGATGAATTGAATGAAGAAGATAAAGTTGATAAAAAGAAATTAATATCACACAGTTCCACTTTACTTGTTTCAAAAATAGATGATGATGTTTTTAAGAAAGAAATTTTAAAGTCTAAAAAAGGTGATATTTTAAATTTTAAACCCAAAAAAGCTTTTACTAATGAAGTAGATTTAGCATCTTTTTTAGGTATTAAAAAAGAAGATTTGGGACAAGTAAATACAAATTTTTCTTGTAAAATTGATTCAATCAAACGAATAGAGCCTTGTGATATAAATGAAGATTTTTTTAAAAAAGCTTTTCCTGGTAAAAAAATAAAATCAGAAAAGGAAATGAGAAAAGAGTTATCAGAAAATTTTGAAAAAATGTATGAGTCTCATTCAGACAATAGATTTTTTAAAGATTCTATAGATTTTATTATTGAAAAATCTAAAATAAAATTACCGGATAGTTTCTTAAAAAAGTGGCTAAATAGTAACGTAGAAAAAAAAATGGAACAAGCTGAGTTAGATCAGCAATATGAGTCTTATAAAAAATCTTTTCATTGGGAATTGGTGAAGGAAAAAATAATGAATGAAGAGAAGATAGAAATAACAGAAGAGCTAATATTTCAGGAGTCTAAATCTTTATTAGCTTTACAATTCCAACAATATGGTATGATGAAAAATAACGATGAGTTAGATAAATTTGCTACGAATTTATTACAAAATAAGGAAGAGAAACAAAGAATTATCGATCAAATTATTAATAAAAAAGTAATTGATTTCTTAAAAAAGAAAATCAAGATTGAAAAAAAAGATATTTCTCTCGATGATTTTACTAAATTAGCATAAAACTTTTTCTTATGAATGAAAGTAAAGAATTTAAAAATTTTGCCACAAAACATCTGGGAATTAATAGTTTAACTTTGGACACGTATTCCTCAATGTATTCCAATTATATTTCTCCTACAATTACAGAAGAAAGAAAGATGAATGTAGCAACAATGGATGTTTTCTCTAGACTTATGATGGATAGAATTATTTTTTTAGGTGTACCTATAAATGATTATGTGGCAAATATTATTCAAGCCCAACTTCTTTTTTTAGAGTCAACAGACAAAAGTCAAGAGATAAGTTTATATATTAATTCTCCTGGAGGTCAAGTCTATGCAGGATTAGGTATTTATGACACTATGCAATTAGTCACGCCACCAATTTCTACAATATGTACTGGTATGGCTGCTTCTATGTCAGCTGTTTTATTATGTGCCGGAGAAAAAGGAAAACGTTCAGCTTTACGTCACTCCAGAGTCATGATTCATCAACCACTTGGTGGCGTTCAAGGTCAAGCTTCTGATATTGAGATTACGGCTAAAGAAATTCAAAAACTAAAGAAAGAATTATATGATATTATTTCTATTCATTCTAACACAAGTTTTGATCAAGTTGCTAAAGATTCTGATAGAGATTATTGGATGACGTCGGGTGAAGCAAAAGAATATGGAATGATAGATGAAGTTCTTTTAAAGAAAAATTCTTAATTTCTTTTTAGTATCAAAAATGTATAGTCAAATTTGTGTTTTGCATCTTTATGATTAAATTTTTCAGAAACAATATTCCAATCCTCTAGTTTTAATTTAGGGAAAAAAGTATCTCCTTTTATATTTGCATGAATTCTAGTTAAATATATTACATCTACTATATTTTTTTGAATTGCATATTTGTATAATTCTCCACCACCAATTATAAATGTTTTTTCTTTTTCATTTAACATACTATATTTTAATGCTTTTTCTAATGAATCAAAGACTTTACATTTTTTTGCTTTAAAATTTGGATTACTAGTTAGTATAATATTTGTTCGATTTGGTAATGGTCTATATTTTTCAGGAATAGATAAATAGTTTTTTCTCCCCATAATTACACAATGCCCACTTGTTTTGGTTTTAAAATAGTTCATATCATTTGGGAGATTCCATGGTAAATCATTTTTAACTCCTATGACATTGTTTTCTGAAACGGCTACTATTAAATTAACTTTCAAAATAAATTAGATTGCAACTGAAGCTTTTATATGAGGATCAGGATTATAGTTAATTAAATCAAAATCTTCAAAAGTAAAATCATCAATATTTTTAATTTTTGGATTTATCGTCATGGTTGGTAGTTCTTTCGGTAATCTTTTTAGTTGAGTTTTTGCTTGGTCTAAATGATTTAAATATAAGTGAGTGTCTCCTAATGTATGAACAAAGTCACCTACTTTTAAATTACAAACTTGCGCTAGCATCATACATAATAACGAGTATGATGCTATATTAAAAGGTAACCCTAAAAATATATCTGCACTTCTTTGATAAAGCTGACATGATAGTTTATTATTAGCTACATAGAATTGAAAAAACGAGTGACATGGTGGTAAAGCCATTTTTGGTATATCGCCCACATTCCATGCACTTACAATTAATCTCCTAGAATTTGGGTTTTCTTTTATATTTTTTATTAAATCGAAAATCTGATCAATGACAATACCTTCATTTGATTTCCAGCTTCGCCATTGGTGTCCGTAAACTGGTCCTAAGTTACCGTTTTCATCTGCCCATTCGTCCCATATTCGAACATTGTTTTCTTTTAAGTATTGTATGTTTGTTTCACCTTTTAAAAACCAAAGAAGTTCATGAATAATTGACCTTAGATGTAATTTTTTTGTAGTTAATAATGGAAAACCTTTCTCTAAATTAAATCGCAATTGAGCTCCAAATAAACTTAATGTCCCAACTCCTGTTCGGTCATGTTTTTCTGTGCCATTTTCTAACACATGTTCCATAAGATCTAAATACGATTTCATATTAAAATTCCAACAATTACAGCAGTTAATAATGATGCTACAGTTCCAGCAATTAGTGCTTTTATTCCTAATTTAGCTAAATCTTTTCTTTTATTAGGCGCTAATACAGATATTCCACCTATTTGAATTCCAATGGATAAAAAATTAGCAAAACCACATAGAAAATAAGTAGCCATAATTCTAGACTTCTCTGTCAATAAGTTGTTATTAATCATCTTTCCCAGTGATTCATATGCAATAAATTCATTGGCTACAGTTTTTTCTCCCAATAATTGACCAGTCAATAATATATCTTGTAATGGGACTCCAATTAACCAGGCTATGGGAGCAAATAAATATCCAAATATTAGTTCTAGTGATATTTTATCGTAAATATCATTATTATTTGCTAGAAATTCATTTGTTCCAGTTATTGATCCTAATAAATTTAATAAAGCATTAATTAGTGCAATAAATGCAACAAATACTAAAAGCATTCCACCAACATTTACTGCAAGTTTTATTCCTTGAACTGTACCTATAGTAATTGCATCGAATAAGTTACTCCCCCGCGTTTCATTTGATATTTTCATTTCTTGATTTGGTTCGGATGTTTCAGGTAGTAAAATTTTACATGCAACTATTGCTGCGGGAGCAGACATTACTGATGCTGCTAATAAATGTGGTGCGTAATCTTCACCAAGCATTCCAATAAAAGCAATAAATACTCCACCTGCTATTGTGGCCATCCCTCCCCCCATAAGGCATAATAATTCAGAGTTCGTAAAGCGTTGTATGTAAGGTTTTATTAAAAGAGGAGATTCAGTTTGACCTAAAAAAATATTTCCAACTGCAGCTAGACTTTCTGCTCCGGATAGATTAAGCATTTTTTTTATGATTCTTGCAAAGAAATAAACAATTTTTTGAAGAATTCCAAGATAGAATAAAACACTGGTTAGTGCTGAAAAGAAAACTATAGTTGGTAGTATTTGAAATGCAAAAGTAGCGCCAAAACCGTAGTCGCTTACTAATGTTTCACCAAATAAAAAAATAGCACCTGATTTAGTAAATTCTAACAGTTCAATAAAAACGTTACTTATAACTTTAAAAATAGAACTAACAATGGGGATTTTTAAAACACCAATTGCAAAAATTAGTTGAATAAACAAACCTGTAAAAACTAAGCTCCACGAAATTTTCTTCCTATTACTTGATAATAAATAGCAAATACCAATCAATGCAATTATTCCAATTAAGCCTCTTAAACTATTGTTTATATTTAAAATTTCCATTTTTATTTATTTCTTTTTTTTTATTTCATCTCTTATTTTTGCCGCTTCTTCATAATTCTCAAGTAATAATACTTCTTTTAATTTATCTTTTAAATCAATAATAGAAAAATCAGAGTAATTATTAGTTTTCATTTTTTTTATAATTTCTTGTTTCTTTGGTTTTGTTATTTCTTTTTTTTCTGAGTTACTTTCTTTTAAAATTTTATCATTTGTATATATTGGAACTTTAAATCTTATTGCAATCGCTACTGCATCTGATGTTCTAGCATCAATTTTTTTTTCTCTTCCATGTTCATCTTTAAAAAATAAATATGAGTGAAAAATTCCTTTTAAAATTTTATAAATATAGATGTGTAATAATTCAATTTTAAATTTTTGAGAAAATGTTTTAAATAAATCATGAGTTAATGGTCTAGGTACTTTAATTGTTTCCAAACCAATTGCAATTGATTGTGCCTCGCATGCACCTATAACAATAGATAATGTACGATTACCTTTCTCTTCACTTAAAATCAAAGCAAAGGCTCCATGTTGAAATTCACTATGAGAATAGCCAACAATATTTAATTTTACTAAATCCATTAATCATATTGTAATTTCCTAAGTATTAATTAAGAATCTTGAATTTTTTTGATTTCTTCAATCATTTTAGGAACAACTTCAAATGCGTCTCCAACAATACCATAATCTGCTGATTTAAAGAATGGTGCGTCAGGGTCAGTATTTATTACTACTATTTTTTTTGAACCACTCACTCCAGCTAAATGTTGAATAGCCCCAGAAATACCAATCGCAATATACAAATCAGGATTTATTGCTATTCCAGTTTGACCTACGTGTTCAGCATGTGGTCTCCATCCCATATCTGAGACTGGCTTTGAACATGCAGTTCCTCCATTTATAAGTTGAGCTAATTCTTCGATCATTTTCCAATTCTCAGGTCCTTTTAAACCTCTTCCAGCAGAAATAACTCTTTCAGCATCTGTTAGTGAAACTTCATTAGTACTTTTTTCTTCTCTAATTATTTTAAATTCTAATGAGGAATCAGCTATGTTTAAATTCCCATTTATAACTGAATAAGATGTTTTATTTAGTTTATGTCCAATAGCGTTAGGAAGTAAGGTTATTACACTTTTATCGGTTTTATTAACGTAAAAGGAAAACGCCTTACTTGAAAATGCTTTACACTTTATATTTAAGGGCTTATAATTTATTGGTAACGATACAGCATTTGTAATGAGAGAGCTTTCAGAGTCAAAAGCAATTTTAGAACAGATACTTTTTCCTTTATGAGTATTTGATATGATTATATGTTTTGCTTCTTTTTCTTTAGAAATTTCACATATGATGTTTGCTAGTTTATTATTTTCAATATTTTCTAATTTAATTGAATCATATTTAATAACTTCATTACTTCCATAATCACCTAATAGTTTAAAATTTTCTTCAGAGTCAGAAAAAATTATAGTTGTTGTTTTTAAGCCTAATTTATCAGCTAAATTTCGTCCATATGAGACTGCCTCAAAAGATGATTTTTTTAATTTTCCGTTCCATGTTTCAGCAAAAATAAGAATGCACATAATAATATTTTTTATAATACCTTAGCTTCGTTTCGTAATAGAGTAATTAATTCACTTACATTTTCTGAATCAATAATTTTACATTCAGATTTTTCTTGTGGTAATTCAAATTTTTCTAATTCTAAATCATTAGTGATGTCTGCTTCAGGCTTAATTATTTCTAATGGTTTGTTTCTTGCCATCATAATACCTCTCATTGAAGGTATTTTAAGTTCTTTTTCTTCAACTAATCCTTTTTGTCCAGCAATTACAATAGGTTTTGTTGATTGACAAACTTGAATTCCGTTATCAATTTCGTTTTCAACAATTATTTTTTCTCCTTCAATATTCATTCCAATGCACCCATTTGCAAGAGGGATATTTAAAATTGCTGCAATAAAACCAGGCACCTTTCCTCCATTGTAATCAATTGATTCCTTTCCGCAAAAAATCAAATCAAAATTATTTTCGCTAATATAATTAGATATGTGTTTTGCAACTGAAATTGCTTCTAGTTTTGAGGAATCAATTCTAATTGCTTTATCTGCTCCGATGGCTAAGGATTTTCTTAAAACAGGGTCATTTTTAGCTTCTCCAACATTTATTACTGTTATATTTGCCCCCATTTGTTCTTTAATAAAAATAGCTTTGGTTAGACAAAATTCATCAAATGGATTAATGATGTAAGTAATA
>Ga0315315_10004875_pt1 | contig 12385 bp, 15 predicted proteins | sample M140m3416metaG_FD_203699 | JGI IMG/M metagenome (GOLD analysis project Ga0315315, IMG submission 203699) | Ammonia-oxidizing marine archaeal communities from Monterey Bay, California, United States - M1 40m 3416 | ecosystem: Environmental > Aquatic > Marine > Intertidal zone | place: USA...
AAATCATGGATTGATAAAAATAGAGAATTTTATTTTGAAAATTATGATATTTTATATGATTGGTTAAGTGAATCAAGAAAAAATAATAATTGGGTCGGTGCTGTAAGAAAGTTTGAATGGCAAGCAGGAAATTTATGCGATGAAAATAATAATTTAAATAAATGTTTATGGACTTCTCGTGGTTCTGGCATTAGAGTTAAAAAATGCGATTATATTCCAACATTAGTCGCGATGTCTATGATACCTATTTATGGACCAAAAAATAGAAAATTAATGCCTATTGAATTATTGAGATTACAATCATTTAACGATTCATTTATATATGACGAAAAACATATATACAAACAATTAGGAAATGCTGTTAACGTAAAAATGATAGAAAAATGTGCTAGATTCTTAATTTATGGCGAAAATTTATTTTAAAATAAATAGTTATTCAAACACTATTAATTATTTCATTGATAGTCTGCATAAAAATTTTTCTAATTTGTAAATCTTTTTTATTTGTTTCTTCAATATCGGTCGGCTTAAATACTATATGTAGGTTATCTATTGGTATTTTTGCTTTAATACCATCTCCTCCTAATATTATATATTTTTTTAATTTTTCTTTTGATATTAATCCGGCACCATTTAAATCAACTATAAGCAAGTAATCAGAATAAGTATCTGGTAATCCAGAATGAGTATTTGTTCCATTACTATTCATTAATTTTATTTCTGAAGTAGTTTTTTTTTGGCATAATTTTTTACCACTAAATATACATCCTTCAACATATTTCATCTCAATTTTTAGATTATTAAGTTTTTTAACTATAAAATCACAACCTTGTTCCGTATCACCAACATAAGTTAATTCATCATTGCTGTAATTCGCAATAGCGTTCTCTAAAAATATTGCCTTTAAAAATCGCCATTGTTGATCATTTAAATCTCTCCCAATTGATAAACATAAATTATGAAATCTTTGCCAGTTGATAGTATTTAAAATCTGTAATAAATTACTTTCTATAATGTTTTGTGTTAAATTATAAGTTTCAGAATTTTCAGTTATTTCTACATCAGAAGAAGCAACAATTAAATTATCAGTTTCCATTTCTCTATATTGTATTATGATAAGTATTTTATTTATAAAAAGCAATTCAATTTTTTTTATAAATAACTAAATAATATATATGCCTAAACATAAGAGCGAAGATTTCAAATTATCTGCTGTTGAATATTATTTAACCGAATATGTATCACAAGAGCAAGTATGTAAAATATTTAAGTGTAGTCCAAGAAGTTTAATGCGTTGGGTTGAAAAATATGATGAAGAAGGCGAAATCAAAAGACACAATAGACAACCGATAGCGTATAAAATTAAACAAAATGAAGTTAAGTTTATACTTGATGAAATTAAAAAAGATAAAACAATTACTATGGAAGATTTATTAGCAAAAGTTCAATTAAAATATCCTAATTTTGACATAACAAGAAGACACTTAAATCGTGTTGTTAATGATAATAATATAACTCTAAAAATAACAAGATTTAGACACGAACCAGTTAAGAGATTTGGTAAGGAAATTAATATTAATAGCAAAATTAAAGAATTTTATGATGAAGTTAAAAAATATAATATTGATGATATTATTTGTATTGATGAAACCAGTATAAAATCATTAGAAAAACGACATCATTGTTATAGTGAAAAAGGTAAGAGATGTGTAATAAAACACAATCACAAGAAGTATTCAAAAAATATACAGGAATATTTGCGATTTCAACCAAAGGAGTTTTAGGTTGGAAATTATATGAAAAAAGTGGTATAAATGCCGATAGATTATATGAATTTTTAGAAACACATATAACAAATAAATATAAAAATAAACTAATCATTTTAGATAATGCGAGTAGTCATAGAAACGATAAAATAAAAGAATTAGTTAATAAAAATAATAAATTGCTTTATGCTGTTCCTTAGCAACATTTTACAAATTCAATAGAAAATTATTTTAGTATGATGAAAGCAAGATTAAGAAAAATAGAAGGTCTAACTCATAGCGAAATAAAACAAAATATTTCAAATGTGATAAGAAATATTCCAAAAGACATATATGAAAATATATTTAAGGGTGCTTATAATAGAAATGCTGTATATGCAAAAAATAACCAAGAAAAAATAAGAGCAAAAAATACCTAAAATAAAGTCGGCGTTTTAAATGTCCAAAGGTGTAAAATAGTCACTTGTTAAAGTTATTATATTAAAATATATAATAAATTTATATATGGGTTCTTTCTTATTTTATACTATAATATTTATTACAATATCAGTTCCTGTTGGAATTGTTATTTTTGATTTTTTTGATATAAAATTTGAAGTCTATGGAAATTATTTGTTATGGTTTATTGCTATGGCCTTATTTAATGCAATTTTACCATATAAACAAATAAGCATTTTTGATGATGATATATTGAGTAAAGTTAAAAAAAGTATATCGAATATTACAACGCCGGCATCAGCACCAGAATCAGCACCAGCACCTATACCAACAACATCTGCTTTACCAATTGGTGTTGAAGTATTCGATAAAAATATTGTAAATAATCCAGAAGGAAAGACCATCTCTGATAGTGGTGAAAAAAAGAATATTATAATATAATATTTAAATATATATTAAGATTATATATGGAATATTTTACCTTTTTTATCTATACTATATTATTTATTACAATAACAGTTCCGGTAGGAATTGTGATTTTTGATTTTTTTGATATAAAATTTGAAGTCTATGGAAATTATTTGTTATGGTTTGTTGCGCTTGCATTATTCAATGCTATATTGCCATACAAAGAAATGAATGTTTTTAATGTAAGTGGTTTAAATACGATTAAGGAAAAAATAGTGTCAAAATCTAAAAGTGTTCCATATCTTGTAAAAACTGGTAGTATCACACCAAACCTTAATCCTACAAAGTTCGATAAAGTAGGAGGGGGAAATAGGAAAAATAAATAATAATGTATTAGAGACAAGTTCTTATGTGAATTCTACGTCAGTTTCTTTTTAAAATTTTCGCCCTCTTTTTGATACCCTTTTGATATATATTTTTTTATTCCTATAATTATTCTTGCCCTTATTTTTTTTAGTTGTGTTTTTATTTCTGTAATGTTTTCTCTTATGTTTTTTGGTTTTTAAACTATGTCCGCCTCCCAAATAATTTTTTTCGAAATACCTTGAATCTCTAGCTGTAAGTGAATCTGCAACACTACATGTCAAGTCAACAATAATTAAATTTTTAATACCATAACTTCTGCTGGATAATTTTATTAAAATATCTTCTAATGTTATTAATTGTTCGTCTTTATGATATGTTCTCCCCAGTTCTTTCTGTAATAAATCATTATGAGAGGGTAGTAATGTTATAGTATTATAAAAAGGAGTTTTATCCTTAGCTCTTTCATTTGGCACAACTGAAAATGTTTTATTATACATTTCTTGACCCTTGTCAACTCGTTTAATTCTGTATGCTTTATTGATTTGTTTTAAAAAATCTGAACGTTGTTTTATATATTTTTTTTCTTCATCATCTTCATCATCACCTTGTTCATTGATTACAATTTTTCTAGACTTAGACTTATACTTAGTATTATATTCAATTTCGGGATCATTTTCCATACATATTTTTTGAATAAATTCACTACCAGCATCCATATTTATAATTTCTTTTCCCTCCTTGATTGCTTTATTAATTTTTGAAGCAATAACATTAGCCGTATCAGCATTTAAAAAATTACAAATACCCATAGTAACAGCATTAATTTTTTTAATATTCATAGGAACATTAATTTTTTTTTCCTTTAAATCAGAATCTTCATATGAACCATGCGTTGTAATAAATAAAACACTAGGAGGAGCTTCGTCTTCTAAAACTTCTTCTGAACTGACCTGTACAGGCTTAGAATATCCAACTCCTGCTCCATAATATTTTTTTGGCATAGTATATATTATTAATTTATTATATAATAATATCTTCAAAAAGAAGATATGTTTAAATTGTTTAATAATAAAATTGAAAAATAGTTAAACCTATAACAATATAGTATATTACAAGACCCAATGGAAAAGCACATTTTACAAAAAATAGAAAAACATCAACGACAATTTAAAGATGAAATTAAAGAATGGTTTACTAAAAATAATGCATCTATTTTCGTAAATGGTAATGCATATAAGAACATTGATAGTGAATTTTTAAAATTTATTTTTGATCATTCAAGCATACCAATCAATGAACAAGACTTCAAAAAACGTAAGAGAATAAAAAATGTAGTTCCACAATTTGAATTATGTAGAGCCAAGCGGGCAAACGGACAACAATGTACACGTCGTAAAAAAACAGACGGAAGTTATTCTGAAAATCCAACTAATTTTTGTGGAACACACGTAAAAGGCATACCTCATGGTATTGTATCAACTGACGTAAATATTCCAAAACCTAATACCAAAGTTGAAGTTTGGGTAAAGGACATTAAAGGTATTAACTATTATATCGACGAAAATCATAATGTTTATAATCCAGAAGATATTTTATCTAATAAATTAAATCCATCAATTATTGCAACATGGGTAAAAAACGAACAAAATGAATATTCCATTCCTCAATTTAATATTTAAAAAAACTATTTATAAAAATTTATATATAAACATTTTTTATTTGTTATACATAATACCAAATGAGTGAAAATAATGGATTGAATGTTATTATTTGCGGTGTAGTTAAAAATTCTCAACAACAATTATGTAATAATATTGAAACTGCCATACAATTAGGGAAAAAATGTAATCAATATAAAATTGTTATTTATGAAAATAATTCAACTGATTCTACTAAAAATATCCTTGAAACATTTCGCGATAATGAACATTTTAATATAATAATGGAAGATATTGATGAAGAAACAATAAAAAGAGAGAGTAAAATATGGGCTTATACAAAAGTGACTGGTTCTGACCATCCTTGTCGCATTGAACAAATATCAAATGCACGCAATAAATTAGTATCTGAATTTGAAAAAGATATATACAATAATTATAATTATGTTGTTATGATTGATTTTGATAGCAAATTATTTATGATTGATGGTATTTTGAATTCATTGGACCTTGTTAGAGAGAATAAAAAACGTATCATATATGCAAATTCTCCAAATTATTATGATTATTATGCTTTGCGTTCAAAACATTCTGAATACAACTTATTTGGACCCGAATTGACTGGTGAATTTTTCTGGCAAAAAATGAAGGTAAAACCATTAGAATTAAACACTCAATCTAAAAAATTATGTTCTGTTTATTCAGCATTTAATGGAATTGGTGTTTATGATAAAAATGTATTCAAAAACCATCGTTATGATGCATTGGTTTCCAATAAAGTTAAAGAAATGTATAAGACAATAATGTCTCAAAATTCTGATATATATAATAAATTTAGAACCTTAATATCTAATGATTGTCCCAAATTTGTTGACGGAGAGAGAGATGAAATAACTGGGTTTGTTTGGAAAAACAATAGTGGTTATAATAAACCAGTTATATGTGAGCATGTATCATTTAATTTTTCTGCGTTAAGTGATGGATATGAATTATTTATTAATCCAGCTATGCTTTATTGGTGGTAAATTATTTATATAAGTTCGTATTATAAAAATAATATATGTTATATTTTTATATTACAAATGGATGATGAAAAAATAAAATTTATTATAGAATTTTTAAATAAAGCTAATATACCATGTAATAATTTAAATGACTTAAATAGTATGTTTATTCCACGTGAATTATTTATGGATAGAGAGATTTATAAGATATTAAAGGAAAAAATACCGGAATTAAAAACACTTTTTTCATCTTCTTATTTAACATCATTACAAACTCCTGCTGAAAAAAAACAAAAATGGCCTTTATTAAATTTAATACGTCAGGTATTGCGTTCTTGTAATTATAAATTAACACCTAAGCGTATATCTGATGGTTATACAATTGATGGTAAAAAAAAATACAAACGAATTTTTATTGTTGAAAAGATGAAAGTTATTGTGTAATTTTTTTAATTAGGTGCAGTAAATTGGAGTTGAACCATAGAAACAATCTTTACAATATTCAGTAATTGCTTGATGACAATAATGTTTCCAAATGGACGTTCCTTCATGTTCCTCGTATTCATCAAATACTTTTACGGATGATAGTTTGTTCGTATCTTTAACACGGCGCGATTGTAAGAGTAGAATATTTTCATTTCGCTTTTTGATATTGCGATTTCGCCTCCATTCCTTTAATCTTTGTTTATCTTTTTGCTTTTGATTTCGCATTCGTTCACTCATATCTTTTTCGTCACATACCATAATTTCGGAGGATTTGGCTTCCTTCTTACCTGATTGAGAAGTGTTTTTCTTGCCAATATCTTGACGTTTTTGTTGAATAATAATATCTCGTTGCTGATAATCATCAGTCAAGATGGATTGAGATTGCTTCTTAGTGTTTCGTCGAGTTGAAAACATTTTCTTGGTTGGTTGAGATGTATTATAGTAATTATAATAATTACCATTTTCAATTTTTTGCATAATTAAATAAAATAAATTATTATTATATATGACAAAAAATCCTTTAAGATATATACCAAAAAAATTAAATAGAAATGATACTAGGAAGATAAAAAGGGAATTAAATCTCTCTCGAAAGTTATATAAGAGAGGGAAATATTATACAAGAAAGAATGTAAAATCATTTAAATCAAAACCATCAAAGCATATAGTTCATGCTCGTAAAATTTATGGAATACAAACTATAGCACCAACAAATGAATTAGCAAATAAAACCGGTTGTTCGGTAAATACTCTTAAAAAAATTGTTAGTAAAGGAGAAGGCGCTTATTTTTCATCGGGGTCTAGACCAAATCAAACTGCACAATCTTGGGGATATGCTCGGCTAGCAAGTGCAGTTACTGGTGGAAAGGCATCCGCCGTTGATTTTGGGTTATTAGAAAAAGGTTGTAAATCAAATAGTAAAGCATTAAGGTTGGCAAAAAAATCGCCACATTTTAAACGTGGAACAAGGCGTGTTCCAAAAGTTTGATTAAATATAATATTTTAAAATTCCATATAATTGGTCAAAGCATTCTGGGTTGCGATGATCTACATGCGAACAATTGGTTTCATATATGTGTAATCTCTCTTCATCATCTAAATATTTTAACCCTAATGTGTCTTTTTTATATAATTCTGTTTCTTCAATCGGAATTATAGTTATGTCCTTATCCAAAAAACTAAACTTACCGCTTTCGGCTGGATATACAATTTCATCATTTGGTGACCATATCATTACAAAGTTAGAGAGATTTATAATATTTTGTTTTTGTTTTTCCATTGATATATGATTTTTTTCATTATTGAGATAGGGAAGATACACGCTTTTTTCTAGATAAATTTCTAATAGATATGGGTTACGCCAATACCCAGCAAAAGATATATGTTTTTGTGAAATTTGAGAATACATAAAATTATTATCTATGTTATCTTTCATAAAAGTACCTCCATGTGGAGATACTAATGTAATTAAATTATGGACAGGATAGTCATTACATTGTTCTACATAACCTCTTGCAAGTAGACCCCCTTGAGAGATTCCAATAAAATCAAATCCATTTTCTAATGCTTTATTATTATAAATTGTATCACATAATTCAGTTAATTGTTCTGGCAATGGTGTATATAAACTAGTTTTTTCACCATTACCTATTTCTATATTAATAACCTTTTTATAAAATGTATCTTCAATCCAATCACATAATGGGACCATTTTTTCACTTGAACTTTCTAATCCATGTAATACAACAATTGGTTTTTCTGAAGATACTAATGGTAATGTTAATGTGATAAATTGATTGAATAAACTCAATGTAAATAAAGTTTTAAATGTTGTTTTTAGAATATAAAACATATTATATATTGTAAAATCATTTATATTTAAATATTATTACTTAAAAAATGGCCATTTCATACCGATATTTATTTTTTGTCTATTGGGTTGTTTATATCCAACTAATGGTGTGTTTGGATTATAATATAAATTCATAATTGGACCAGGCACATTACTTGAGCTTGTTGGAGCAGATATTATACTATTTGAATTACAAACTAATGTATTACCATCTTGTGATAAACCTGTCGTATTTGGATTAGTTGAATTATCACTTTGATTTCCCCATACACGATTCGCAAGAGGTCCATTTCCTTTTGTCAAAAGAGATATGTATTGTTTTTTTGTAATTCTTGAACTATTTTGTTTATGATTTAAAATTTCGGCCTTACGACGCATTGCAATTTCTGGATTGGTTAAAAATGTATTAGAAGGAAAATTATTTCCTGGAACAGGGGGGATTGATAAATTTTTTATTACATTAAGTTTTAAACTTGTTATTGTTATGCCAATTGTATTGGTAATTGATATTTTATATTCTCTAAATGTTGTTAATATTGTTGGTATACCACTAATTTCGCCATTAGTTGTATTAAAAACTAATCCATATGGTAATTTACAACCTTCTATTTTATAAGTGACATTTGTTTGTGATTGTACAAAATTGGGTAAAATATTTACATTTTTTCCTTGTATTAATTGATATAAATCATTGCTATATGTAATTGATGGTAATTCTTGTATACTAAGATTGAATGATGTGTCATAAATAACTTCATTATTATTAGCTCTGATATAAAATATAGTTGGGTTAAATATAGTATTAGGTGTTCCAGTTATATGTCCATTTTCTGTATTTAAAATTAATCCTATGTTATTTAATGAAATATCTGTGGATATATCTGAATATATAATTCCAATTAAATTTGATATTAAATATGTAGGTATTATTTGTGGATATATTGGTATATTTAATTCTCTTATATAAGGAGTGTCAGTATATGTAAATACTGGTAAAAAATTAATACCTAAAATAAAGGACGCATATGAATTTGTAGAAGAAAATGAAGCATCAATTGTATATGTTAATGGAATTGAAATACTACTAAATAATGTATTACCTGTTATATTTCCATTTGTTGTGTTTAGTGTAAGACCAGAAGGTAATGATCTATTTATTTTATATATAGCACCTTCATCTGAACCGCCAGTAATTGTTTTTGTAATATTAACTGATTTACCTGTTGATAAATAATAAGGTGTGTCTGTATATTCAAATGTATATGACATTATATTATATTATTGTATATATAATTATATTTTATAATAATAATTGGGGGGAGGGGGGGGGTCTCCCCCTCAAATAGGGTGAGTCATGTGAGAACAAAGAGGCATAAAATGAAAAAGGTAGAATAGAGTGAATCGAAAGAAAAAAAAAGTAGGGTATAAAAAGTATAGTAGGTGAAAAAAATTGAAAATGTGAAATAGTAAGGATAAAAAGTAACCCCGTAAAGACAAAAGCGAAATGAATAAAGCAATGAAACAGCTGGAGAAGGTGATGAAGAGTTACACGGAGGAAGTATTGAGAAAAGTGTGCGTGGCGTATGAATTGAAGTATGAGGAAGTGTGTGAAAAAGTAATGGAAGAAGAAGTGAAGCGTGGAAGACCGGAGAAGAAGACGAAGCGAGTGGTGAATAAAGAATTGATGGTGGAGGATGTAATCGTGAAAGGATTGCTGGCGGAAGTGGAAGAGGGGGATGATAAGAAGGCGGAAGAGGAAGAGGGGGATGATAAGAAGGCGGAAGAGGAAGAGGGGGATGATAAGAAGGAGGAAGAGGAAGAGGGGGATGATAAGAAGGAGGAAGTGAAAGAGGATAAGAAGGATGATAAGAAGGAGGAAGTGAAAGAGAAAAAGAAACGAGCGCCAAAGAAGAAGGCGGACGCAACGGGCGAGGAAGTGAAAGAGGATAAGAAGGAGGAAGTGAAAGAGAAAAAGAAACGAGCGCCAAAGAAGAAGGCGGACGCAACGGGCGAGGAAGTGAAAGAGGATAAGAAGGAGGATAATAAGAAGGAGGAAGAGAAAGAGAAAAAGAAACGAGCGCCAAAGAAGAAGGCGGACGCAACGGGCGAGGAAGTGAAAGAGGATAAGAAGGAGGATAAGAAGGAGGAAGAGAAAGAGAAAAAGAAACGAGCGCCGAAGAAGAAGGCGGACGCAACGGGCGAGGAAGTGAAAGAGGATAAGAAGAAGGAAGAAAAAACAATTGGTGGATTTCCAATGAAATCATCAGCCGAAATGAATTCGAAGTTCAGCACCGAAGAATCCAAAGTTAAAGCCTCGCCAAAAAAGAAAGAATCGCCGTCGCCAGCAACAGAAAAGGAAAAAGAAAAGAAAGAAGAAGAAGAATACGAAGATGTTGAAGAGGACGTCGAAGAAATAACATGGAATGGGATAGAATATATGGTGACAGAATCAGGGATTGTCTTTGACAAGGAAACTCAGGAAGCCGTGGGAACATGGGATGGTACAAATGTGACTTATTACACGGGCGATGAGGAATGAATAAACGAATAAAAAAAAAGAAAAATCACTGCCGAAAGGCAAATTTTTTAATTACCGATATCTGGTTTCCCTACTCATTTCCGGTTTAGGTGTAAAAGCTCGGTGCCGAGATGATAGACAATGATTTAAAATGCAAGCGGAGGCAAAGGGCGGAAGCGGAGAGGGTGGCACTCTACCATTAAATAGTAATTGACTATAACGAAGGAATAAAAGTAATCTCTCTACTAATTCTAATTTGGTTTATAAAAGAGAATCAATCGAAGGCCAAAGAGAGATTAGATTAACCTGTATATAAGAATGAAATTTTACTAGTAGTTTAAATCGAAAGAATATATAAGAAAACCATACTTTGTAAAAAATTGAAAACTTTTGAAAGATTAAAGATAAGGCAACCCTTACACGACGAACCGAAAATAAACAAAGCAAACGTAAAGCAAACGAAATGGCAGCCACACCAACTTCCAATTATTCCAGTTCTCCTTCTCCCTCTCCCTCTCCCTCTCCCACCACACACAATCCTGCTGATTGGGAAACCCGTTCGCAATGGCGTTTTTGCCCTATCGGGGAAGATACATACAACCCTCTTTACCGAACTCCTTCCCCACCACCCAGCACACAATCTACACCCGAGTGGTGTAAGGACGATTCCCCTGAGGGTGGTCGGGATTACACACCGGGTCTTTATGACGAGGAGAGCAATGATGAAATCCCCGACATCGCCACCCTTCGCGTAACCGATGACGAAGAAGAAGAAGAAGAAGAAGAAGAAGAAAACGTCTTCCGTACTCCTCCTCCAAACCACGAACACACCACTTCTTGCTGCCCCTGGTCCCCATTGTGGTCACCTCCACCCCCGCCCTCATCCAAAAACACGCAGACACAAACACAACCCACCACACAAACTCCCCGCCAATCCAGCAGCGAAAAACGACACAAAAAGATGTTAGACATTGCTAACAAGATTGAACCAGAATCTATGACCTTGGCTTGGATGTTTATGGGGATATATGTGCGAAAGAGTCCTGTTGCCGAGACCTTACGAACCGGGTTTAATTTGAAACCTTCCCTGAAAGAAGTGTTTGAAATTAATTCAGAAATCACTGTTGAACACAAGAAAGCAATGTGTGGTTTGATTAATCATGGGTCGTATTATAAAAGCAGCGGAAGCAACTTCTGTTTCGTAAACTTCATGCGCGATATGATGGAAATCCCCGAATTGGCGATGATCCGGATGCGACGAGTTCTTGCAGAATGCAAATGTTGTGAACTGCATCAGTCCCGTCGTCCTCTTTGCCAAGAAAAGAAACGACAACCGGATTATGATATCTTTGCGAATCCGGAAAATGATTGCAAATGCTACTGCCGTAATTTCATGCGCAGATTAGAATCAGCATTGCTGGGCGAATATCCACTGGAAGTCAATGGGCAGTTGTGGGAGCGTTCGCTCTAAAATAGAAAGAAAAATAGAGTAGAAGAGAGAAAAACGAAATAAAGGCATAGTCCCAAACAGGTAAGTTTTTTTCTCTCTCTTTATCCCAAATACAGCATTTTTTTTATCACCGATATCCAGTTTCCCTACTCATTTCCGGTTTGCGTCAAATCTCGGCGCCAAGCTCGGGGGCAACATTTAAAGCAAGCGGACGCAACGGGCGGAGGCAGGGGGTGCGTCAGATTGGCGAGTATACAAAAAGTAATTGAATAATAAATATATATAAAAATAATAATAATCTCTCTTACTATTATTTTCAAACTTAAATATTAATAAATAATATAATGTGTTATAGCATTGAAAGCAGTATACGCACAACAACAATATCGTTTCTTTCAATCATTTATTTATTAACCTCCGGCATCCCGCATTTTCAATG
>Ga0315315_10004876_pt1 | contig 12380 bp, 7 predicted proteins | sample M140m3416metaG_FD_203699 | JGI IMG/M metagenome (GOLD analysis project Ga0315315, IMG submission 203699) | Ammonia-oxidizing marine archaeal communities from Monterey Bay, California, United States - M1 40m 3416 | ecosystem: Environmental > Aquatic > Marine > Intertidal zone | place: USA...
AAATCCAACGTCGTGAGCGATCGAATGACGAAAACCATGTACGGCGGAAGATTGAACCGATAGGCCGTGGAAATCTTCGTCAAATCCAACACGAGCTCGGTGAAGTTGGCTCGCACTTTCGGGTTGCCCTCTTCGCCGTCCATGCACACTTCAAACGCGCGCCGGAACTCGTCGTCGGAGATGACTTTCCACGACCCCGGACCGCCTTGCGTGTAATCCGCCTGGTTGCCGTTTTCATCGATCCACATCTGCGGTTCTTGAGGTAACATATCCATTATTCTCAAGTTATCGATCAACTCCCCCCACTGACTGTTCAAAATGTTCAAAATACAATTCGCCATGGCCTCTTGCTGGTCGTCGTCGACGCGGCAAATGAGGCCAAAGTCGAGCAACGCGAGCTTACCGTCGTCGGTGAACAACATGTTCCCTTCGTGCGGGTCAGCGTGCACGAGTCCGGTGCGAAACAACTGCGCGGAAGAACACTCCACTCCCATCTGGACCATGAGCTTTTGCTCTTCCAAGCTGAGCGACTTCATCGGTCGACCTTGAATCCACTGTTGCGTGAGCACCTTCTTCGTCGTCATGTTCGCGTGGTGCCTCGGGACGAAGAGGTAGTCCAAAAATCGCAAAGACTTTCTAAACTCATCCGCGTTGCGCGCCTCGATTGTGTAATCGAGCTCCTGAAAGATCCCGGCGCCTACTTGGTCGACAATCTTGTCCAAATCCTCCGAGCCGTTGAGCCCGGATTCCTCCACCCAACCGAACCCGAGGCGAATGATGTGCAAATCCAACGCGATCCTCCTCGCCATCCCCGGTCGCTGCACCTTCACCGCCACCTTACTACCATCATGCAACCGTCCAGCGTACACTTGCCCGATGCTCGCCGCCGCGATGGGCTCCGGGCTCAATTCCTTGTACAAACTATACGCCGGTCCCGGCTTGCTCGCGTCTCGCTCGCAAACCGCGCCGTCCCAACTCAACTCTCTCTTAATGATCGCGTGCGCCTCTTCCGTAGAAAACGGCCCGACTTGATCTTGCAACACCATTAAATTATCCGCCGCCTCCTCACCGATTATATCCGGTCTCGTGCTCAGCGTCTGCGCCATCTTTATAAACACCGGTCCCAACCGCGCGATGCCGTCCCGCAGCTTCTTCCCTCGCGTTCGCCGCTCCAAAGGAATCCCCATCCGTTCCTCGTACTGCCACGTCGCGTACACCCTTCCGATCACCGACAACACCTCCGCCATGCGTCCCGCGAGTTCGGTCGGGCTCTTCGAAAAGTACGCTCCGATATCCAGCATCTTTCGCGTGAACGAGTAGTCGCCGCGAAAGTCGAGCACGACGCGCTCCAGCTCGTCTCGCCCCTTCGCGCTCGTCGCCTCCACCGCCGCTCGCGCCTCGCGCTCGAGCGGTAACAGGGCATCGTTCGCGGCGTCTTCCGACTCCGCGCGCGGGTCCGCGATCGTCCGCGCGCGCGTTTTATCGCCGCGTTTCGTCGCGAACGACGGGCTCGAGGTTATCCTCTTCGGCGCGCGCGTTCGAGGCGCGCGCGCGCTGACGCGGACGTCTCGAGGGCGCGACGCGGGCGCGCGGGCGCGCGCGTGACGCGCGCCGGGCTGGGGCGGCGCGCGCGCGCGCGCCGGAGGGACGTGCGCGCGCATCCGTCGCGGTCTGACGAAATGTGCAACGTCACGCGCGGTGCGAGGACGAATTGGAGGCGAAATCGACGCGAGCGCCGACGGCGGGCGCGATCGATGCGATGCGACGATACAACGGCTAAGGATCGATCTTAAGTTTTTTTGGGGTGTCGAAGACGGCGTCTGATTCGGCGTCGACGCCGGCGGCGGCTTCGCGGGCGGTTTTGGAAGACGGCTTCGACGCGTTTGGTTTCGATTTCGGCGTCGAGCGAGGGGTGGCGACGCGCTTTGGCGTGCGGAGCTCTGCGGGCAGGGCGTCTCTGACGTGCTTGAGCTCGGCGATGAAGAGAGCGTTGTGGGCCCAGCCGCAGTAAGGGCCGAAAATTTCCTTCATCTTGACCTCGATCGAGCGCATGACGCGAGGGGTGACGGATTTGGCGTCGCGTAATTCTGGCATGTAGTGCTCGACGGCGAATTGCCACACGTGCGTGTCCACTGGGATCGCCTCGTGCTTGTTCAGGGAGAACAAGCACACGCAAGCGGATACTTTGGGACCGATCCCCGGGAGCGTCATCAGCGCGGCGTGGGCGTCGACGTACGGCGTTTCGTCGCGAAGCGCGCGCAAGAATTCGTCTGGAGAAGAGCCGACGGCGTCGCCCGCCTCCCCCAAAGCCGCCGCGGAGCCGACGATGAATTTGGCGCGATAACCAAAACCCAACGCTCGTAATTCCTCCTCCGTCGCGCCGTCAAGAATCTGCGCAACGCTCGGAAACGCATAAAATTTCTCCGCCTCGGCCGCCGCCGCGGTCTCTTCGCCGCCGTTCTCGTCTCCATCATCATCATCCTCTTCTAAATCCCGCGTCGTCACCGGCAACGCGTCTCCGTAGTGTACACACATCTTATTCACCATCCCGTGTATCCTCGAGATGTGATTATTGCTCGAACAAATAAAACTAAACAAGCACTCGCTCGGATCCTGCCTTAACATCCGAGCGCCGTCCACGTGCGCCGCGAGCGCTCGAAACCTCCCATCCTTCGCCGCAAACTCCCCGTACAGCCTCTCCAGCGACACGTCCGCGTTAAAATATTCCCTCATCACCCTTCGATCGTCCGTCGCGCTCTCCCATCGCGGTCGACAGTACACTTTATATTCCACCTCGCCTCGCTCGCCGTCGTCGACTTCCCGCACTCGCACCACGCGTCGTCCGACGACGCCGACGTACTCTCGTCCGTCCTCGCGACCTCGCGCGCGCCAACGGAAGCTCTGTCCCGTGGGCAGCGTGTGCTTCAGCCGAAGTTCGCGCGTCGCGAGTCCGAGCGGCGTCCAGGTCGCGTCGAGGCACTTCGCCACGTCGCCGCCGCCGTCGCCGTCGCGCGCGTCCATCGTCGTCGCGCGCTCGGTCGCGCGCGACGCCGCGCGGCGACGCGCGCTCGGTCGCGCGCGCGCGATCGACCGGGCGAGCGCGAGCGGCCGCGCGCGCATGCGCGTCGGCGTGTGCGACGCACCGCGGTCGCGCGATGAATCGGCAACGGAATCAGCCCGTCGCGACGATCGCGCGCGCGCGTCGTCGTCGTCGCGCCGACGCGATTCGGAACCGACCGAGACCGCGAACACAAATTTTCGCGAGCCCGACCGCGCGCGCGCGCGCGCCGACGCGACGCGAGGGCGGTGTTAACGCGCGCGCTTTCGCGAGCCTCGCGAAAAGATGGGAAAAACGCACGAAACGGCGCGCTCGAGACGACACACGGCGACGCGCGGTGCGCGACGACGACGAGAGACGATGCCGGTGGCGCAAATAAAGGTGCGCGCGCGTCGTCGAGCGCGCGTCGTCGAGCGCGCGCGCGTCGTCGTCGACTCGGTGGATTGAACGCGCGTCGTCTCTGTGCGCCTCGAGACTGACGATTCGTTTCTCGCGAAAATATCGCAGATGATTCACGCCGGACCGTGGGGCAAGAGCGGGTCGATCATTCACGTGAACGTGGAACACGACGATTTTAAGTCGGACATCAAGCGCAGGGTGTCGAACGCGACGGGGATTCCGGTGCCGGAGTTGAAATTAATCATGGCTTCTCCCACGCAGATCGCGGCGGGGAGCAAGAAATGTCCGGGGTTGGCGTACGGAAACTGCGGCGTCGTCGATAAGGTTGGCTTAGCCGTGGTGCAGGCAGAAAGCGGGGAGAACCCGTTCGTCCCGAAGTTGTCGCCGAACCGCGTGGACAATAAAGGGAACTGGACGAGCGTTGATTGAACCGAGGCGTCTTATTCGAAAGTAGATTACATCTCGTCCGTTTGCGTTCGTTCGTTCATCGTCTATTCGTGATCGTACTGGTAATCTTCAAAGTCATTGTACATCAGCTTCCCATCCACGTCGCAATGCACGGCGTCGAAGCAAAGCTTGCAGAAAAAGCTCGGGCTCTCCGCCGCGAGTTTGTCGCCGTACGTGACGTGAGAGCTATCGAACACGCCGCACACGGAGCATCCTCGTCTATACACGCGCCCTTCGCGAATGACTAAAGGAAACATTTCGTTCCGCGTTTCGTCGTCCGAATGCGGCATGCGCACGTCTCGAACGCGCCATTTGTGCTCGCATTTGCCTTGGTGCGTCATCACGTACGGGCGCCCAATCGTCAGCGGCACTTGGCTGAACTTCACCCCTTCCATGTCTCGCGCGGTGAACCCCTTGCCCTCGTTGTTCATCTTAACCGGCGCTCCCGGCGCCATGAGCGCGTTTTTCTTTTGAAATTCTATGAGATGCTCGGAGTAATCAGTCGCGCCCGGCGTCCGCATGTCGTTGTAAAACACGCCTTCGATGAAGAGAAATCCATTCTTCGACGGCGGATGCCCCTCGCGCGCGGCTTGGACGTCTCTGAGGCAGTATATCATATCCTTGAACGCCGCCAACGGCGTGGACCCGCGCACGATGACGTCCATCAGCAAGTATCCCTGTTTGACCGGGTGATACAGTTCGATCCAAATCATCGCCTCCTCCCCCGTCGGCGTCGCCGCGGCGTCGTGGCGAACACCGCCAACCTCGCAATCAAACAGCTCGCGCGCCTTCCACATCACCTGCGTCACGTCCACTTCTTTTCGCAACAGCGCCCGTTTGTAATCTCTCGCCTCCAATTGCTTATGTTCCAACTCAACCTCCCGCATCGACGCCAACGGTGCCATGGCCGTCTGCTCGCTCAGATGCTTCGTCATCAACCGCGCTTTCTCCGCCTTCTGCGCCTCCTCCTGAAACGTCAACTGATGATTCTTCGCCCCCGTCCCTCGATGATTCCGCGCGCGGCCCGCGTCCTCCTCCACCGACGGCACGCTCGGCATCAACGACTCGATCGCCCGCTCCAGCGTCACCGCGCGATGCGTTTCCATCTCGATATCATCCTCCTCGATCGCCGTTCGACGCTTCCGTCCCTTTCCCGCCTTTTTCGTCCTCGCGCTCGCCTCGCGCGCCGCGCTCGACGCCTCCGCCGCGTCCCGCAACCGTTTCACCGCCCGATGCGCCTCCTCGCAGAACCGTTTCGCGTCCTTCGTCCGCTCGCCCGCTCGCCCGATCGTCAGTCTTCGCTCGCGTCGCCTCTCCGCGTGCTCTCGCGCCCTCGCGCGTCCGCGAGCCGCGTCGAAAGATTCGAATTCGCCGTTCGGTCGTCGCACCTCGATCTCCTCTCCCGGCTTCGCGTGCGGCGCCTCGGGCGGGCAGTGCCGCGCCAGCCGCGCGCGCGACTCCGCGTGGTGTCGCAGCGCGTCGCTCGGGGTGACGATGGTCGTGTCCGCGATCGCGCGCGACATCGAGCGCGTCGAGGCGTGACGATCGATGGTCGACGCGCGCCGATCGTCACCTCGCGACGCGAACTCCCGTCGACGACGCGCGAGCGACGCGCGACGCGACGCGCGACGACGGCGCGGATGGACGCGAGCGTCGTGCGCCTGGACGCGGCGATCCGCGCGTGGGTGCTGCTGCCGATCACGCTCGCGATGTTCCTCGTCGGCGCGCTGCGACACCACGCGATGCGACTGACGCGCGACGGCGGCGCGGCGGACGTCGTCGCGCTTCGCGAGGCGAACGTCGCGCGACGCGCGGAGCGGTGCCGGCAGTTCGCGGGATACCTGCGACCGGGGGCGTTCGCGGCGAGGCGGACGTTTTACTGCGCGGCGGACGGCGGCGCGCTGCGAAAGAAGAGCGAAAAAGCGTCGCCGCACGCGGCGATGCTGAGCGATCCGACGGTGATGACGAAAATGATGACGAAGAATGCGATGATGATGGCGCCGAACATGCTGACGGCGGCGTGGGTGAATTTTTTCTTCGCGGGATTCGTGGTGGGGCGGACGCCGTTTCCGCTGACGCAGCGGTTTCGGGGGATGCTGCAGCGAGGGGTGGCGCTGCAGAGCCTGGACGTGACGTACGTGTCGAGCTTGTCGTGGTATTTCTTGAATTTTTTTGGGTTGGGGGGGGTGTTTCAGTTGGTTTTGGGGGATAACGAGTTGGACGACGCGGCGGCGATGCAAAACGCGTTCGCGAGCGGGCTCAACGCGGACAAGGCGTTCGCGCACGCGTTGGAGGGGTTGGAGGCGTTGAAACACGAGTACATGATGCACATCGCCGACGCGCGCGCGACGGCGATGCTGCGCGCGCTGAACGAGGGTAAGAGTCCGCGCGAGGCGAGACTGGCGGCGGCGGCGGCGCGATGAAAATCCCAAAGGCTACACTCGCGTCTCCGACGCGCGCGCGCGGCGCGATCGCGAGTAATCGATGTAACTTAGTTTAACTCCATCCATCGCGCGTCCGTCGATCGTTCGTTTGGAATCCGTCGCGTCGCGCTCCGCGTCCGCGCCTCGCGCCGTCGCTCGCGCCGCAGTCATCGACGCGCGGCGTCCGCGCGCGCGCGACGGTCGTCCGCCGTCGTCCGGCGACGCACCGTCGCGGCGTCGATGTCCGACAACCCCGACGGCGCGTCCGACGACGAGAGCGCGCGCTGTCCGCACTTTTCTTACGCCAGAGCCAATCCATCGCTCGCGCAACAATCCGCGTCGACGAGCGCGAAAGACGCGTCCGTGACGCTCGTCGTCGCGCGAAACGATCGCTGCGTCATCGCGTACGACGATGGGTGCGTGCTCGTCGCGAGCGCGCGAGACGCGCGACGGGTGATCTGGAGGACGCGAACGCGGCGCGCGGCGTCGGCGTTGGCGACGGACGGCGCGAGCGCGCACGTGCTCGTCGCCGACGCTCGAGGCGAGATCGCGGTGCACGAGCTGCCGATAGACGATGGAATGGACGCGAGCGAACGCGCGGGCGGGGCGCGCGGGCTGGGGGACGGGTGCGAGGTGATGCGGACGACGCACGCGCGCGGCGTGACGTGCGCGGCGCTCGAGCGCGACTACGGCGCGCGCGGACGCGGAAGAGGCGGCGTGGCGTACGGAGACGATCGCGGTGGGGTGTACGTGCGCGTGAGCACGCTCTTGGGACATAAAACGTTGACGCTGAGCGCGGCCGGAGGGAGCGATCGCGGGGCGGCGCGCGCGATGGAATGGAGCTCGCGCGGCGTCTTGGCGTGGGCGTGCGACGAAGGCGTGAAGCTGTACGACGTGGGACGGGATGAAAAGGTGGCGCTCGTCGAGCGACCGCGAGGAAGTCCGGCGGCGGGGATGTACGCGCCGCACTTGACGTGGAACGAGACGTCGGACATGGGGAAGACGTTGCTCGTGGGATGGGCGGATTGCGTCAAGGTTGTTAGGATTCAGAAGCAGGACGCGCCGGATTCGAGCGTCGCGGCGAAACTTTTGCGAGATAAGCCGACTCGCGGCGCAACGCGCGAAATTACTCGGGCGGATTCGTTTGCGAATGGGGGCTCGAGCGAGGGAGATAACGCGTCGGCGAGCGAGGCGTCGTCGGCGAGAGTTTACGTCGCGCGCGTGACGTCGATGTTTCAGACGGAGTATTACGTCGCGGGCATTCAACCGTTCGGGGATTTATTGGCGATTTTAGGTTGGTCCACGGATGGCGATCGCAAAACCGGGGCGCATCCGGAGTTGCACCTCGTCACGCACGCGAATGTCACGCAAAATATCGACGTCATCGCGACGCGAGACGATCCGACAACGCTCGGATGCAACGCGTACGGGTTGGCGTGCGCGCAACCTATGCTCGATAACGGGAGCTTTGATCGATGTAAACACGTCGGCGATCATAGATGGTGGAAGATCGGACTCGAGCCACGATTTTACGTGTACTCTCCGAAAGATCTCATCGTGGCCAAGGCGACGGGCGCGAGAGAGTCCATCGATTGGTTGTCGAAACAGGAAGACTACGTCAAGCTGCTCGACGTGTGCGAGTTGGCGTCGCGATACGGCCACATCGATGGGAGTGTGCGGGATATTGGACATAGTGTTTTGCAGCGCACGTTTGACGAGCGAGATTACGCGCAAACGGCAGCTTTGTGCTCGAAATTGTTGCGCAAAGACGCCGCCGCGTGGGAAACGTGGATTGAAAAGTTCATGCTGGCTCGCAAGCTCGCGGAGTTACAGCCGTATATTCCCACGGATGACCCGACGCTGAGCGTGCACACGTACGAAGTGGTGTTGAACGCGTTTCTAGCGGAAGCAGAGCATCATCCGCGCTTTCTCGCCTCCGTCAAGGCGTGGCCGGCGCGTTTGTATTCGCCTCAGTTTCTCATACCCGTCGTTAAGAGCAAGCTCGCGTCGTTGAACACCAACGCGGGAAGCCCGTCGGTGGCGTCATCGGTGTCATCGGTGGTACTGAAAGAAGCGCTCGCGGAGCTGTATCTCAACGATGGTCAACGCGAACGGGCGTTGAACTTGTACCTGGACATCGGTCGGCCGTCTGTGTTGAGCTTCATCGCTCGTCACGACTTGCTCTCTTTCGTCGCTCGCAACAAGCTTTCTCTCTTGGCGCAACTCGATATTGACGCGGCGATGTCGCTTTTCGTGCAGAAGCGAGAAAGCTTGCCGCCGCGAGTCGTGATTCCCGAGCTTTTGGGTCAAGGCGGCTTCGGCGCTCGAGAGTTGACGCACGCGTACATGTCGGCTCTCTTCGACGAAGACCCGACGTGCTTCGAAGAGTTCCACGACAAACTGTACGAGTTACACCTGGAGTTCAACCCAAAGGCACTGATGAACTTTTTGAAGAAGAGCGCGTCGTATGACGTCGCGCGCGCGTGCGCCTTACTCACGGGCAACGAAGCGCTCATCTTCGAGCGCGTGTTTCTGCTCTCCAAACTTGGTTCGCACGAAGAAGCCGTGCGCGTGCTCGTGACGGACGCCAAGGACCTATCGGGCGCCATAAAGCTTGCGAGTGAGCTGGACAACCCCGTCGAGCTCTGGAACGTCATCATCAAAGTCTCAACCGACTCGAAGGATTTCATGGCGACGCTTCTCGCGCACGCCAAAAATCTCGCCGGCGACCCCAACGCCATCGCCCTCATCCACGCCCTGCGCGAAGGCGTCTCCATCGACAACCTCAAATCTCGCCTCGTCGATCTCATGGACGAAAACATCGCCCTCACGCGTTCGCTGCGAACGTCGTACGCATCTGAATCCAAGCGCGCTCGGGAATCGTACGAGCGCAAAACCAAAGTCGAAACGCGCGCGCTCCGCCGCCATCAAATCCACGTCAGCCGCAAGCGCTGAGCGCGCGCGTCGAGTCAAATCCATCGTTCGTGTCTTTCAATAGCCGTAGCCATAGTTTCTAGCCGTAGCGTGTAGATCGAATTCCGAATTCGAGAACGCGTCTCGCCGCGCGTCTCTCGGTCGCCTCTCGACCTCCAGTCACGTCGCTTTCACCACTCGCCCGCGCGTCGCGCGCGCGTCACGCTCGCGCCGACCCGCGCGCGCGACGCACCGTCGAACTCCGCGCCCCTGGCCGCGTTCTCACGCGCGCGCACCCTCACCGCGCGCGAAAATCCGCCGTTCGTTCGAGTCCAATTCGCGCGGTCGAATCGAGTTTCAAAATGGTTGATAACGGCGCGATAAAAACCATCGGCGACGTCGAGACGGTCGTCCTGAGCGCGCTGGAACTCATGGAAGATAAAGTCATGCGATCGTAGCGCGCGCTGGAGAAAAAACTGGAGGAATTAGAGCGGGAATGCGCGAGGAGACACGAGGAGTTGAAGCAGTTGTTGACGGGGAAGCGCGCGAACGACGCGACGGCGACGAAGAGCGCGAAGAGAACGTCGAGAGACGACGACGCGGTGGCGACGATAATATCGATGGATTTATCGCGACCGACGCCGGCGACGGCGGAGAAGCAGGCGACGCGTGAGGGGGTACGTGAGATGAACGCGCGCGCGCCGCAAAAGAAACTAAAGGCGAGCCCGTTGGCGACGGCGTCGATGAACGCGAGCCTGCAAAAGTCGGTGAAGAAGAAACCGTCCGCGGCGTCGCCGGAAAAATCGAAGCGGAGTAAGAATAGCGCGGATCTCTGCGCGCACATCACGGATTTGACCGCGGACGAACGGTTGCTCGTGGAGACGGGCAAGGGGCGGCGAGGCGAGCCCATGCCCACGCCTCTCGGCTGGGCGTATTGGACGGCGACGAGCCACGAGACGCTGCGCACGATCGGCAACAAAATTGGCCTCGAACCGTTGACGTTATACAGCATGAATCGTTGGCACCACAAGCTCAAGAATTACGACATCGATCAAGAGTTCACCGCGAACTCCAAGCTCAGTCTCCCGGTGCCGCCGTTTGAGGACTGGGAGACGGAGTACATCGCGGCCGACCGCACAAAGATTTTCACGCGCCTGCTCGACCGCATCGACGAAGTCTGGCCCGAGGTTTTGAGAAACGCCGAACCTCTGCGTTCGCTGAAGAGGGAGCAGTTGAAAACGTACCCCGACTCGGGCACGTTGTATCGCCAGTTGCGCGAGACGTTGGACAACGCCGAAGCCGCCGCGAAAAAATTCAACGACGGCGACGAGACTCTCCGGGACGTCCAGCAGTGTCGAAAGCAGCTCGTAACGCGTTGGCATCGCGACGGGTTCTTGCTCCCGGACGAGATCGCGTTCAAAGCCGACGACCAGTAGCCGGATGTAAACGCAACGAGCGAACGCGACGACGGTCGTCGCGCGACGCGACCCCCAACCGTCCCGCACACTCGGACGCATGCTCGCCGCCGCCCTCCGCGCGTCGTCCCGCCGCGCGCGCGTCCCGTCAACGTCGACGTCGACGTCGCTCGCGCGCGCGCTCTCGTCCGCGTCCGAGGCGTCGGACGCGAGAAAACCAAAGACGAATGCAGAAATCGCCGTGCTCGCCGTCGGTTTCGCCGGTCTCGCGCTCGGCGCGTACACCGCGGACGACGCCCTGCGCGCGCGCGGCGGCGAAGCGCGCGCGCGAGATCCCGCCGCGGACGCGTGCGCGCGGGACGACGCGAACGCGCGCGGGAGACGGTTGCGGCGGTGGGCGGAGACGCACGGCGCGACGTTCGCGAGGAGCGACGTTCGGGACGGCGGCGCGCGCGAGGGCGCGGGCGCGTTCCACAGGGAAAACGATGGCGAGAGCATCGCGCCGAGAGGATTGCGATTGCGAAAGCGCGAGAGGGCGCTGATGACGATACCGGACGCGGCGGTGGTGAACTGGAACACGGCGGCGGCGCACCCGACGCTCGGATCGACGTTCGAGTCGCTGTTGCGGCGAGGCGTCGTCGACGAAAGGTTGGCGGTGATGTGTTTCTTCATGATTGAGCGGAGACGCGGGGAGGAGAGCGCGTGGAAAGAGTACATAGACTCGTTGCCGCGCGCGTACGACGCGCCGCTGAGCTTTAGCGATGAAGAGTTGGAGAGGGAGTTGTCGGGGACGACGGTGTACGCGCCGGTGAAGGCGCAAAAGGCACACGTGAAGAAGATGTTTGAAGAGTGCGTGCGTCCGGCGATGCGAGAGTTGACGCAGGCGGATAACGCCGCGGGATCGTCGTTGCACATGCTGCCGGACGTGAGCGAGAAGGAGTTTGCGTGGGCGTTTCAGACGTTTTGGTCTCGCGCGCTGGCGATTCCGGTCGGCGCCGGCGGTTCTGTGACCGTCGATAGCGTGGTGCCGGGCGTGGACATGGTCAATCATGCGCCGCGCGCGCGTGCGAACGCGAGATGGGAACACGTGGAAGATTCATCGCGTCCGGATGGTGGTTACGTCGCGCTCGTGTCGGCGCCGCCGAATCGCACTATGAAAGATGGCGAAGAAATTTTCATCAATTACGGCGACAAGTCCAACGAGGAGCTGTTGTTCACCTACGGCTTCGCGTTGAAAGATAACGCCGTTGAAGAACGAATGGTATTCTTTCCGCCCTGGGCGGGCGACGCAGAGCATTCGGAAGACGTCACGCGCCGGATCGAACTCCTTCGTGCGAAGGGACTGCCGCAGCACGTCGTCTTGCCCACGACACCACCGAAGCGGGGCTTCAGAGACATGGATGCTACGGTCCAAGAAACGTTACGAATTTGGTGCGCAGACGTTAAAGATTTAGACTCTCGTCGCCGCGTCGACGACGCGACGCGACGAAAGATTCACAACGTCTTACGCGCGTCCATCGGCGCGCAATCGCACGCACTACGCGATGTCGAACGCGAGGTTGATCACTCCATCGCGAGCGCGAGAGAGATCGCGTGCGATGTCTACCGACGAGACATTCGCCGTTTGTACGACAATTACATCGAAGCCGCCGCGCGCTGGGAGTCGTGAACGTCAGCTAGCAACTTGTATTATATACATCGTCGAGCAATCGACGAGCGAGACTA
>Ga0315315_10004877_pt1 | contig 12380 bp, 10 predicted proteins | sample M140m3416metaG_FD_203699 | JGI IMG/M metagenome (GOLD analysis project Ga0315315, IMG submission 203699) | Ammonia-oxidizing marine archaeal communities from Monterey Bay, California, United States - M1 40m 3416 | ecosystem: Environmental > Aquatic > Marine > Intertidal zone | place: USA...
TGCATATGCAAGGCATGCCCGAGAACATGCAGAATGACCCCCAGTACGGAGATGTAGTGGATGAAGTGAGGTCTTACCTCTCCAATACTGCAGGCAGGCTGGTCGAAGCGGGAGTGAAGCCCTCACGCATAGTTGCTGACCCTGGTATAGGCTTCGGAAAAACCCTAGACCACAACCTCTCACTACTCTCTTCTGGAAGGGACGTAGTTCCTGATGAGCAAATGAGCCTGATGTGGGGAGTTAGCAGGAAGAGCATGTTCCGGGATCTACTGGGTCGGGAAAGCAGCGAAGATAGGCTCGCGGGAACACTGGGGGTCGCTGCCGCCTCGTTGCGGAAAGGGGTCGACATAATCCGAGTCCATGACGTGACCGAGCATGCGGATGCTTTCGCAGCCATGAAGGCAGTTAGGTGAGAAATATGGCAGAGGAGAGCAACAGCATAATCGATATCGATGATGGCCTGAGGCTATTGGGGACTGCTCACGTCAGCAGTGAATCAGTTGAGTTAGTCAGGAGCCAGATCGAAGAATGGGGGCCGGACGTGGTAGCAGTGGAGCTTTGCCCATCCAGGATGGCAGCATTGACGAAGCCAGAATCTCTGGAGTCTGAGGATCTTCTGAAGATCATCAAGGAAGGCAGGTCGGCAATGATTCTCCTGCAAACTGCGCTAGCGGCACAACAGAGGAGGATGGGTATTTCCTCGGGCGAGAAGCCCGGGGCAGAGCTCCTTGCAGCGGTGAACGCGGCCGAGGAATCTGGGGTCCCTGTGGAAATGATCGATAGGGACGTAGTTATCACTCTGAGGAGGGCATGGAGAAAGATGGGCATGTTCGAGAAATTCAGGATAATGAATGCCCTGCTATGGGAGGATGACGATGAAGATGTCTCCATTGACGAGGTTCTTGGAGACTCCGACCTCCTAAGCAGCATGATGCAGGAGGCCAGGGAAATTGCCCCTGGTGCGGGCGAGGTTCTTATCGACGAACGAGACTCTTTCCTGGCTGGGAGGATTCAGCAGATTCGGGGGAAGGGGAAGATACTGGCAGTCATCGGTGCTGGCCACCTCAGTGGGGTGGAGCACCACCTGGGAGAGCCTGCAATAGAGACAACATCGAGGCTAGCCGAGCTTAGCAAGGAACCTCCCAAGTCCGTCTGGCCCCGGCTCCTTATGGCAGCGATACCCGTATTCCTCTTGGGCGCTGTCGCATGGATGGTTGCAAATGGCGAGATGGATGATCTGAAGCAGACTGCACAGACTTGGCTCATTCTGAATGCAGTACTGGCCGGAGCAGGGGTCTTGATCGCCAGAGGGCACCCGCTCTCCATCCTCGTAGGAGCCATCGCATCCCCGATTACGTCCCTAAACCCGACCCTAGCGGCAGGGTGGTTCGCCGGGTACACGCAACTCAAGGTGGCATCCCCCACTGGCAAGGATGCTCAGGACTTCCTGGTACTTGACGAGGTGTCCCTATTCTGGAAGAATCGTGTCGGGAGGGTCCTGATGGTCACAGCAATGGGAAATCTCGGATCCATGGCTGGGGCTTGGCTTGCAGGTGGAGCGATTCTGGGAATGCTACTTGGCTGACACAGAAGCATTTTGCGTCGACTTCGTATCGCAGCCACAGTGACGAACTACGGATTCGTGATAAACAACAAGACTTGCATTGGTTGCCATGCTTGCACGGTAGCCTGCAAGTCCGAGCATGACGTCCCTATCGGAGTCAACCGGACCCACGTAAAGTACATCGAAAAGGGGACTTATCCCGACTCCACGAGAGAGTTCAGCGTCCATAGGTGCAACCATTGCGAGGACTCGCCGTGCACGAGCATTTGCCCGACCACGGCTCTTTTCACCAGGTCTGATGGGATAGTCGATTTTGATGATGATCGGTGCATTGGGTGCAAGTCGTGCATGCAGGCTTGCCCGTATGACGCCCTTTACATAGATCCCAACAAGGGTACTGCAGCCAAGTGCAACTACTGCGCACATAGGATAGAGCACTCATACGAGCCCGCGTGCGTCATCGTCTGCCCGACCGAGTCCATCGTCTCAGGAGACTTGGACGACCCCAACTCGGCGATTTCCAATCTGGTTGCGACGCATGAGACGACCGTTAGGAAACCCCAGTCGGGAGCAGTTCCCAATCTGTACTACATCGATGCAAGCGAGGAAATGCTGGACCCATACGCCACTGAGGTTACTGGTTCGGGGATGTGGACAGAGCAAGCATTCGGAGTAGGCCACTTCGCAAAGTACGCAGATAGTCGTCTGGATGGTGCGGACACCACGTCGATGATAGTGCAGCTGGCTCTAGAGAAGAAGGCGAAGCAGTCCTCCCCACGAGACCAGGCAATCATCAGGGACGTGATGGAGCGGCTGTCAGAAGATTCTGGCGAGGCGAAGAGAAGTTACGACCAGCCTAGCAAGGGAGTACTGTGGGGGTGGGAGGTTTCCACATACATTTGGACGAAGGGGATAGCGGCTGGGACATATGTGGTGGCGGTTCTCGCGATGCTTTCAGGGTTGGTTGAGATGGACGATGGCCTCTGGGCAATGACCCTCGGCATCGGCATCGCCTTCCTGGCCGTAACAGGGCTACTCCTTGTCATCGACCTAGACAGGCCAGAGAGATTCCTCTACGTAATGCTCAGGCCCAATTGGGACTCATGGCTAGTGAAGGGGGCGTACATCCTCTCGGGGTACGGCGGCATTCTGGCTCTAAGCACTGCAGTGTTGATTCTGGACTTGGATAGGTCATTGCTCGCATACCTCGCAATAGCCGGATTGCCACTGGCCCTGCTTACAGGGGTGTACACTGCTTGGCTGCTGATGCAGGCCAAAGGGAGATCATGGTCAGAAGACGCCCTGCTGCCGACCAAGTTCCTCATTGAGACGGTGGCTATCGGGGCTGCAGTCTTCTTCCCCCTATCCATGATGGAGCCAGTCCCATTCATAGTGGGCGGAGTGATACTCCTGGCGATTCTAGCACACGACAAGAAACTGATCATGAAGCCACAGATGGAGCCATTGTTGTGAGGTGATATTTTGAGCAAGACATTCATCGAGAAAGTGGCGCAGAAGCTCCGAATAATCCCCAATCTGGACAGGCCTGATGCCACAGGGGCCAGTGGCAGACTGAGGCACTTCCCAGAACCGGAAGAGTGGCACGACCATGTGGAGCTGGATGCCAATGAGTGGCCCAAGATGGTCGAGAAGAGGTACTCATTGGTGCCCACGACATGCTTCAACTGCGAATCCGCCTGTGGCCTCCTAGCATATGTTGACAAGGGCTCTGGCCAGGTTTCCAAGTTCGAGGGGAACCCCCACCACCCGGGCAGCAGAGGGAGGAACTGCGCGAAGGGGCCTGCGACGATCAACCAGATCAATGACACAGAGAGGATCCTGCGCCCGATGAGGAGGGTCGGGCCCAGAGGGGAGGGGGGCTGGGAAGAGATTTCCTGGGACGAGGCATTGGACGAGATATCCACAAAGATCCGAGACTCACTGAAGACGGGGGCCAAGGACAGGGTCGTGTACCACGTGGGCCGACCCGGTCACGAGGGGTACACCAACAGGATCCTGAAGTCATGGGGAGTGGATGGGCACAACAGCCACACGAACATCTGTTCCGCTGGTGCGAGGACAGGATATGCCCTCTGGCACCGTCACGATAGGCCATCGCCAGACCATGCCAACGCCAAAGTAATTCTCCTAACATCCTCCCATTTGGAGACTGGACACTACTTCAATCCGCATGCACAGAGGATCCTGGAGGGGATGATGGATGGTGCAAAGCTCATCGTAATCGACCCGAGGCTATCCAACACTGCTGCCATGGCTGACCATTGGCTGCCGACTTGGCCCGGTTCCGAATCAGCCCTATTCCTAACTTGGGCGAACATGATACTAGAGAAGGGCCTTTTCGACAGGGAGTTCGTTGAGAAATGGGTGAACTGGGAGGAGTGGTTGGAGGCAGACTACCCGGAAGAGCCTCGGAGTTTCGATCGATTCATCGAGCTGCTGATGGAGGAATACTCGCAATACACCCCTGAGTTCGCTGCAAAGGAGTGCCGCATCCCAGTCGAGCAGGTCATCGAGGTGGGAGAGATTGTGGCTAACGCCGGAAGCCGGCTGGCGACTCACGTCTGGAGGGCTGCTGCAATCGGCAACCTAGGCGGATGGCAAGTCAGCAGGACCCTGCATCTGCTAAATGTCCTGACCGGCAGCGTGGGAACGGAGGGTGGCACTTCCCCCAACTCATGGTCCAAGTACAAGCCCGACCTCTTCGATGTGCCTCCCGATCCCGATGGGTGGAACGAGTTGCACTTCCCGCCCGAGTACACCCTGTCCCACTACGAGATGAGCCACATACTGCCTCACCTAGTCAAGGAGGGGAGAGGGGAGATGGACGTTTACTTCACCAGGGTCTTCAATCCTGTTTGGACGTACCCGGACGGTTTCTCTTGGATCGAGATGCTGCAGAACGAGGATGCGGTTGGTTGCCATGTCGCACTGACGCCGACTTGGAACGAGACTGCATTCTTCGCAGACTACGTCCTACCGATGGGACACGCATCAGAGAGGCATGACGTCAACTCCTATGCGACCAGCTCTGGCAAGTGGGTGGCTTTCAGGCAACCCGTCCTTCGAGAGTATGCGCGCAGGGAAGGGAGGGAGGTCGAGTTCACTCACGAGGTCAATCCGGGAGAGGTTTGGGAGGAGGACGAGTTCTGGAACGAGCTCTCATGGAGGATTGACGATGGCACCATGGGGATACGGGAGCACTTCATGAGCCCGTACAGGGAGGGGGAGAGAATCACGATCGACGAGTACTACCAGTACATGTTCGAGAGGATACCGGGACTCCCCGAGGCAGCCGAGGCCGAAGGCACCGACCCCCTTGGCTACATGCGGAAGCATGGCGCATTCCTGATCGAGGAGGCCACTTACAACAAGCACGAGGACGATGGTTGGCCCACCCCTAGCGGGAAGCAGGAGATCTACTCAAAGAGCATGGTCGAGTTCGGATACCCGGAGCACTCCATCCCCCACTACAGGGTCATGAGCCACGTACATCCCGACAACCTGCAGGAGGAGGACGAGTACTGCCTACTCCCAAACTTCCGCCTGCCCCAGCACATCCACTCACGCTCCGCCAATGCGAAATGGCTTGCAGAGATAGCACATAGGAATCCCCTTTGGGTGCATCCGAACGATGCCGCCAAACTAGGAGTTGGAGAGGGGGACCTGCTTAAGGTGGAGACCGAGATTGGGTGGTTCATTGACAAGGTCTGGGTCACGGAGGGGATCAAGCCCGGGATCATCGGATGCTCACATCACATCGGGAGATGGAGGAGGAAGCAGGACTCTGGCAACAGGTACATGACCAACGAGGTCGAGATCGAGGACTTTGGCGATGGCAAGATGAGGATGAGGACCGTAGAAGGGGTCAGGCCATGGGAGTCGGACGACCCCGACACGAACAGAGTGTGGTGGAGGGATGGCGGGGTTCACCAGAACATTACCCATGCAGTCCAACCAGACCCGATCAGCGGGGCGCACTGCTGGCTCCAGAAGGTTCGGATAACGAAGCCGGGCGAGGGGGAGAAGTACGGAGACGTGGAGGTCGATACGAACAAGTCGTTTGAGTACTACAAGAAGTGGAACGAAATGGCCAAGGAAAGGGAAACTCATCCTCGTGGCGAGAGGCGACCCTTGTGGATGAATCGTCCGCTGCCACCTAGGAAGGAACACTGGTTCATCAGAGAATAGGTCATGCCGTTGTTTCGGTGACTCCCCAATCCACTGCTTCCCATGCCCTCTCGTGGACGTAGTAGAAGCCCATCTTCAATGGGAATTCGATTACGATGAACCAACCTGCCGTTTCTATCTCTCCTGTCAGCATTCCAGCAACTGCTGCTCCCGTCAAAGTTGCAATAATCCTCCAGACAAACGTCTTTGCCAGAACGCGTTCCCTAGTGTACATACCCATCGCCATTGAGGCCCGGGGCCTAGCATGGAGCAATTAACCTAAGCGGTCTGAAATAGATAGCCCCAATGTTTTACGACGAGGGGGGAGTTTCCATTATGGCGGAAGGGTCGAGTGGCTCGACATCTTCCAGCCCCCAATCAACAAAGCTCCATCCCCTCTCATGCAGGAAGTACAGGATCATCTTAGTGAATACCTCTATCCCTCCGATTGCAGCCCCTGCTGACCAACTTCCCGTAACGAGCTTAGCGATGACGATGGTATCGATTGTTCCTATTGTCCTCCAAGTTACAGTCTTCACTAGACTCCTCTTTGAGGTTGCGTGTCCGGTTCCAGGTATGTGGCTCATGAGTAAGGGATAATCCGATTAGGGATAACTCCTCCTATTCTACAATCACACTAGATTAGAGTGATTCTACTACAACAGCAATCCCTTGTCCGCCGCCAATGCAGGCCGTTGCTACGCCGTAACGTCCACCCGTCCCTCTCAACTGATGTGAGAGCGTCAGGACCAATCGTGTTCCAGTTGCGGCTAGTGGGTGACCTAGCCCTACTGCGCCACCATTGACATTTACCCTGTCATAGTCTATCCCGAGGTCCTTGATGCAGGCTACTGCCTGGCCTGCGAATGCCTCGTTTATCTCCCAGAGGTCTATGTCCGATACTGACAGGCCTGCATTCTCGATCGCCTTCAGGCTGGAGGGGACTGGACCGTAAGCCATGATGCTAGGCTCCAGCCCTACAATCCCCCATGAGACGATTCTGGCTAGAGGTTCATCGCCATCGGCCTCGGCTCTAGATGAGGACTTCACTACGACAGCAGCAGCGCCATCGACCACTCCGGATGCGTTTCCTGCAGTTACGAGGGAGTCTGGTCCGAAATGAGTCCTCAGCCCCGAGAGCGTCTCGATGGTGGTCCCCAGGACTACGTGATCCTCGTGAGTGTGGTCGATTACCCCATCTGAGGTCTCGACTGGTACAATCTCTCCCGCCCATGCACCCGAGGATACGCTGGACTCAGTCCTCTGGTGACTAATTGCAGCGTACTCATCAGCCTGCTCCCTGACGACTCCCTTCCTGCGGCACAATTCATCACTGGTCTGGGCCATGAACATGCCACTGACCCCGTCAACCAGGTTGGTGAATAGGTAGTCCTCCATGTCCTGGGGGATCTCTTCTCCGGCGGAGGGAGGCCTTCCGAGCTTGTACGTATCCCTCATCCCCCTGAGGACGTGAGGAGCCTGGCTGAGGTTCTCCATGCCTCCTGCAACCACCACCTCTGCCTCTCCCAGCATTATCATCTGGGTTGCGCTGATTATCGACTGGGCCCCACTTCCGCAAAGCCGGTTTAGCGTTAGCATGGGGACTTCCTGAGGTATACCGGCCCTGAGACCGGCATGCCTAGCTCCGAAGATAGCTTGTCCAGAAGTCTGCAGAGCATGCCCCATGACTACGTGTTCAACGGAACCTGGGTCGGTTCCAGTCTTCTCCATGGCGCCCTTGATTGCTATGGTCCCCAGTTCCTCTGCCGAGACGGATGCCAATCTTCCACCGGGACCGCCGTCCCCGCGCTTTCCACCAAGCCACTCGCAGAACGGGGTTCTTGCCCCGCCTACTACAACCGCGCTCTCGGTCATGCCATTACTTCCGCTAACGATCAAGACTCATTGGAATCATCTGTCATCGAACCCAAGTAGTCTGGAAGCTCGACGCCGGACATCTTGGCCACGTCATGGATTGGTGGTAGGCTCTGGACCAGGCTGCTTACGAAGTTGCTAGTAGCCGAGTTTCCATCGGCGTTGTTACCACCGTCCCAAACTGTGATCTTGTCAATCTTCAGATTCCGGATGGCCTCTGTCTGTGCATTGACCATGGCCTCTATCTTCTCGACCATCAAGAGTGTTGCTGCTGCCTTGGGGTCGCCTGAAGCACTGGCTACTAGGTTGCTGTAACCCTTAGCCTTGGACTCCAAGACCTTCTGGATACCCTCGGCCTCTGCCTCATACTTGGCAAGAATTGCATCTGCCTCACCACGAGCGATTCTCCTCTGCCTCTCAGCCTCGGCCTCCGCAGCGATCTCGACCTGCTGCTTGGCAACGGTCTCTCTGGCAATCTCGCTGGCTCTGAGCTTCTGCTCTTCCTCATCGTAGGTCGCCTTAGCGATCTCGGCCTCTGCCTTTGCTGTGGCCACGTCGGCCCTCTGCTTGGCTGATGCCTCTGCCTCGGCTAGGTCGGCGTTTGCCCTGGCAATCTCTGCCTGAGCTGAGTTCTCTCCGCCCACTGCCATTGCCTCTTGCTGCTCGACGAACACACGTCGGTCCGCCTCTGCCGCCTTCCTTCCCTTCTCGGCCTTTGCCGTGTTCTCAGCGACCTGGATGTCCTTCGTTCGGTCTGCCTCTGCCTTACCGATTGCACCGTCCCTCTCAGCGTTCGCGACATCTATCCTGGCCTGCTCGACTGCAGTGGATGCTGCCTTCTTACCGATGCTCTCGATGTAGTCAGCATTGTCAGTAATGTCAGCGATGTTAACGTTGATCAGGTAAAGTCCGACCTTCCGCATCTCCTGCCCGACGTTCTTCTGGATCAGTTCTAGGAAGGAGTCTCTATCCTGGTTAATCTGCTCGATTGTCAGAGTCGCGACAGTCAGACGTAGTTGACCGAAGATTATCTCCTTGGCCATCTCCTCGATATCATCGACCTTGAATCCAAGAAGACGCTCGGCCGCATTGGCCATTATGCTAGGCTCTGTGGATACACCGATTGTGAAGGTGCTCGGAACGTTGATCCTGATGTTCTGCAGGGATAGGGCGCCTCTGAGGTCGATGTTGATAGTCATCGGCTTAAGCGAGATGTACGCGTAGTCCTGGATCAAGGGCCATACAAGTGCGGCACCACCATGCAGGGTCTTGGATGGTTTCGGACGTCCGTCCGCCGTCCTTTCTGTGCGACCATAAATCACCATTATCTGGTCAGGAGGGCATCTCTTGTATCGCTGTGCGAAAAACATCACAGCGGCCACAAGAATCAGTACAACTGCAAAAATCATTATTGTTAGTATTCCGGAAGCATCTACCATTGGCTCAACTCATCAAAGAAGAGGGGTTGCTTACCTATGAATCCTTACCCGTCACGCTCGTGGCGGGGAAATGGGGCAACTGTAACTAGATTCTCTTGACGACTAGGACTTCTCCGATTACGTCCACTACCTCGATGAAGTCGCCTGTCGCTATTCCAGCGTCATCCTCTGACTTGGCATTGTAGGTCCTCTGGGCACCGTTGACGTCCACTGTCACCTGCCCGACACCGCCATCGTCGGGTATCCTGAGGTAGGTCTGCCCCTTGGATCCGATTGCCTCGGAAAGTTCGGTTGTACCGTCCTGCTGCAGAGTGACGAAGAGTTCGAACAGCTTACCCGTCGAGTACATCGAAGCCCCTCCGGCAATTGCTCCGGCGAGCACGGACAAGCTAGGTGAGCCATCGGACTTGAGGACATACAATCCAGCCAGGCCGAAGAACATCATGAATGCCATGATTCCTTGGAATGTTAGGGCCTTGAAGGAGGCATCAGCGCCCATGTCTACGTCGATGCCGAACAATCCATCGAAAACGTCTGTGGCAATGCCGCCAATCATCAACAGGAAGAAGTAGAGTACGAACAGTATCCCTCCCACGAGGGCACTGGCTGCGAAAAGCAGCTCCACCCCAGTTGCGTCACCAAGCCCTACTAGTTCGAACAGATTCAGTTCAACCATGGCTATCGCGTGTGGCCTGTACGATTTGACTTGTTCGGCGGAATTAGCCCCTAAATGCATCACTTTCTGGAGAGCCTCATCCCGACGTACCTCTCAAGATTCAGGATAGGGCCCAATGAAAGCCCTGTCAAGACGAACGAGATGGTGAGGGAAGAGTCCGAGGAGAAGTACGGATCGACCAGCGTGTAAGTCAGGAGCCCGATCAGGAACAGTATGACTGGTATTGCCGCCCTTCTGAAGAAAATGTGGTAGCCGAACATCTGGTCGAATGCCGGGTTACCAATCGTCTTGTCGACTAACGTCTCACGGTCTTTGGCGGACATCGGCCTTCCTCAGCCAATGAGCCAAGCCATGGCCCCTATGAATGTCATCATCACGGGGATTGAGTACCATACTGCCTTTACCGCCTTCGGGGAGTCATCGACCAGCTCCTTCCTGCCAGTCGATGGATCGACCTGCAGGATCGTCTTCTCGGCCTTGTTGTATAACTCTGAGAACTCTTCCTCGTTACGTGCGACGAACAGCAGGAAATAGATTCCGAGCAGTAGAGTTCCCCCTCCGGACATCTGAATTATCTGGCCAAAGACTTCGTTGGCTATTGCATCCCCAATTAGTATCTGGGCTATGCCCATCATGAACCACGTCAGCGAGTCCCTTCTTGCCATGTCACTAAGAGGATATTACCCCTCTTGAATATGACGCCTGCATGAGTCCTAATCAGGCTCCTCTGCTCTTTGGGCGAGTCTCCCAGATTGCCCATGTGCCCTTTGCAGAGGCAACTAATTTGCCCTCTGCGGCGACTAGCCTGCCTTCCACGTGGGCAAGGTTCCTCCCCCTCCGAACGACCTCCGCAGTGGCCACTAGGTGATCTCCCTCGTTGGCCGAATTGAGGTATGAGATGTCCAATTGCGCGGTCGCACACCACTCCTCCTTGGAGATTATCGAGACGAGAGTCCCCCCCATCGCCGTATCGAGGAGGGTCGCATGCACCCCTCCGTGAGCCACGCCGCCCATGTTCAGGTGCTTCCTACCCACGGTAAGCTCGACCACGCATGAGCCCTCTCTGAATTCAGTTATCTCCATGCCAAGGGACTCGGCCAGCTCCGTGAGTCTCGGTACATTTCCATCGTGGCTCATTCTGATGCCTCCCCCGTCTGCACTGCCCATAGCCTCGCATACAGACCTTCCTGGGAAACCAGTTCGTCGTGGCTTCCCATCTCGGTTATCTGTCCCCTCTCCATCACTGCGATGGTGTCGGCGTTCCTGACCGTGGATAGCCTGTGGGCGATGATGAGTGTGGTTCGGTCCCGGGAAATCCGCTCTATCGAGCGCTGCAACGCCGCTTCGGTCTCGTTGTCGACGTTGCTCGTCGCCTCGTCTAGGACCAGCACGGGCGCCTCCTTCAGGACTGCACGAGCGATTGCTATCCTCTGCCTCTGGCCTCCGGACAGGCGATGGCCGTCCTCCCCGATGTTGGTCTCCCACCCCTCTGGCAGCTCGTCGATGAAACTGGTCGCCTCTGCGATGCGGGCAGCCTCCTCCATCTCCTCCTCGGCTGCGTCCGGCCTGCCGTAGAGCACGTTGTCCCTAACGGTCCCTGGGAACAGTGTCGTGGTCTGGCTTACGAGTGATATCGCGCCCCTTAGGGAGTCGAGCCTGAGCTCCCTGACATCGTGGCCGTCCATGGTGACCCCTCCCTCGAGGGGGTCGTGGAACCTGAGCAGTAGACGGACGAGGGTCGTCTTCCCGGAGCCGGTGGCGCCGACAAGGCCCACCGTCTTCCCTGCTGGGACGTCGAGGTCGATCCCCCTGAGGACGTCCTCCCTGCCCGGATAGGTGAACTGTATGCCTTCGAACCTGATGTCCCCCTCGACCTCGTCGAGGCTCGTTTCGCCCTCCACCACTCCGACTTCGGTGTCAAGGAGGTCGAGCACCCTGCTCGTCGATGCGAGGGCCCTCTGGTAGAGGTCGAAAGTCTCGCCCAATCTAGTCAGGGGCCATAGCAGCCTCTGGGTGATGAATACGATGACCGAGTACTCCCCGAGGCCTATCTTCCCCTCCAGTGCGTACTTCCCGCCCACGAGGAGGTTCGCCGTGAAGGCGAACAGGATGGCCATCCTGATCAGGGGGACGAAGGATGCGGATAGCCGGATGGCGGACCTGTTGGCGTCCCTGTAGGACTGGGACGCCTCGCTCACCCTCTGGGCCTCCCTGTCCTCTGCGGTGAACGACTTGATCGTGGTGATGCCCTGCAGGTTGTTGTTCAGGATGGCGTTCAGCTCGGCCACCTCCTTGCGCACCTCGGTGTAGCGCTCCCCGATCCTCCTCTGGTAGAGGAACGAGCCGCCCACGATGATCGGCACCGGAAGTATCGCCAGCATTGCGACCTCCGGGGCTAGGGAGAACATGATCCCGCTGACGACTATCACCGTAGTCCCCACCTGCAAGAGGTCGTTGGCCCCGTGGTCTAGGAACCTCTCGAGCTGGTTCACGTCATCGTTCATGATGGCCATCAGCCCGCCGGTGCTCTGCTCGGAGAACCACTGCATCTCGAGGTCCTGGATGTGCCTGTATGCGTCCATCCTGAGCTCGTGCTGCGCCGTCTGGGCGAGGTTCCTCCACAGGACCCCGTAGAAGT
>Ga0315315_10004878_pt1 | contig 12379 bp, 3 predicted proteins | sample M140m3416metaG_FD_203699 | JGI IMG/M metagenome (GOLD analysis project Ga0315315, IMG submission 203699) | Ammonia-oxidizing marine archaeal communities from Monterey Bay, California, United States - M1 40m 3416 | ecosystem: Environmental > Aquatic > Marine > Intertidal zone | place: USA...
CCAATGAACGCCATGGCAGATCAGCCCCCGTGCTGAGTAAATGAGGCAACATGCCCAGCAGTGCTGACACCGTCCCCAGCAGTATGCCCCAAAACAGCAACACGCAGTTTTCAGTAAGTACGAGGCCGCAAATACGCAACCCGGTGAAACCGATTGCTCGTAACAATGCAATTTCTCCTCGACGTTCGACTACGTTTCGCACCATCACCACCGCCAAACCAAATACTCCGACAAGCAGGCCCAAACCACCGAGCATCTGGAACGTCGACAGATACGTATTCTGCACGGCAAGAAATCCGGCCAGTCGATGGCCAACAGGTTCTGTATCCATTCCTCTGGAATTAAGATTGCTCTCCAGTACCGTGGCCAGGGCATCTGCATCGTCCGCTGTGTCGGCTTCCGCCAGAAAGTACTGAAAGCCGACAACATCTGGTTCGATCTGTTGCAGGTTGACCTGGCTCATCACCAACACGCCCTGCAATACGCTGCCATCCAGCATGCCGACGATCTGCAGCTTGGCGGTCGGATGATCTTCATCCGGGAACAGAATCGTATTGCCGATGCCTTTCTTGAGACTGTACACCAGCGTGTTCATGTCGCCAATGACCGGGTAAGTCGGCAGACGATCTTCCGCAGACAGCGGCTGACTCAGCAGTGTCCAGGGGTTGACACCAGGAGTGTCGGCGAAACGAAATCCGCCTCGTTCGATGAATGCCTGGGACGCTCCCAATAATGTTGGCAGACGAGTCTGATACAGATTCACACAACTCGCGTTTTCCCCTGGTCGAACACCAAACGAATAGACGGACGCTTTATCTTTCAGCTGAGACGTCATAAAAGCGTTTTCAACATTCAAAGCAATCCGGCCGTCCGCAGTGTTCAGATCGTGCAGAATCGGCTGCGACGATTCTGCAATCAACCGGAAGCCACCGTTGCCGGACGCTCGATCGGGGGTTTCGGAAAGCGGATTCCGTCGACCGGCACCGACAGCAACAATCAGAAATGTTGCACTCGCAATGAGCGACGTCGTCATCAGACTGCGCCAGGGATTCCGCGCCGCATTGGCCATGGCCAACCCGGACAAACACCGCGTCGTGCGTTCATCATCCTGAGACACACTGGTCTGCAATCGCAGACGAAGCAGCAAGAGCCCACCGCTGAGACATCCAATTCCCCCCAGAAAAAATGCCACCATGCTCCAAGAGAGCCCACCAAACGCCTCACCACTCGGCAGCAAGCCGCTGCCCGCCACGGCAGGCAATAACAGACCGCACAGCAATGCCCCTGCGGTGAGCAGCCTCATCAGCTTCGAAGCCACAAGTCCAGACGAGCGTTCTGTGGTTTCTCCTTGCAGCAGATCTCGCACGGACGACCGTTTGAGGTACCCAACTGCGATCCAGATCACTGTGCCAGCCAGCATCATTGAAATCGCGGCGGCGATCAGGAGTCTCAACGGAACGACGTGTAACTGCAGAAACTGTGTTCCAATGGCTCCAATCCACCATGTCGTCAACCCGTGGATCATCAGTTGAGCAAACCCGATGGCCAGAATCCATCCGAGGATTGCTCCCGCCAGCGCGACCAGCAAACCTTCGTTGAGAAAGAACGATCGCACACGATTTGGCGGTACTCCCACAGCATGCAGCAGGCCTGCCTGGCTTATTCGTTGCTGAATTCCCAGACGGAACATGAGTGATGTCAGGATGACCGCAGAAAGAACAAGAAAGAAACTGAAACCGCCAAACAGCTGAGTGAAGTCGTTGGCACCGACAGCTGCCTGCAGTCCGTTTTCAAGTACCGGCAGCGGAATTAATCCCATCGCAGCCAAATCACAATGTCGAGGCACACGTTCCGTGAGCTGATCTGCAATTGTCTTGAGGCGATCTGCAGGCAAAGGATATACATCGGCGGCAATGCGGACTGACGTCGCCCTCCCGTAGCGACTCTTCCACAGCTGCTGTGCAGTTGTGAGTGACACGAATGCCTTGGGAGTCGCTCGGTGCTCCGCCCACCAGGCATCGTCACGGCCGGAAATACGATTGGTTTCCATTTCAAAAGGTTGATCCCAGTCACTGAACGATTCCACATCTGTAACCCCTGGGATATGAGGCGTCAGACCCGGATCGATGCTCATTACGTCGTCTGCGGAAATCACATGGACGACCTTGAATGTCTGTGTAATTTCCGGCAACTCTCCATGGCTGCCGACTTCATGCCAGCGAGCAGTGATCTCATCTCCCACTTCAACTTCCAGGTCATCCGCCAGCCATTGAGAAATAACGATTTCGTCGTCGGTAAGCTCTCGGTCGAAAATTGAACCCAATGGTGCCGCTGCATTCGGTGGTAAGCCGGCGATGATGGAGTACATCGAATATCGCGTATCTGAATTGTCACGTTCGGACGCAGCGAACTCGTTGATGAGATACACAAGAGTCGGCGCGGTTCGCAGCCCCAGCTGTTTCGCCGTTGCCGCAATGCTGTCTGTGACACTCTGTTCCAGGATCATCCTGTTTGTCTCCGCCGACACATAACCATGCTCTGTATCGACTCGCAGCTTCAACGCCAGATCATCTATGTTGAGAGAGTCACTCACAGCCTGTTCGAGGTGACTGGCGGCTTCCGCGTCGCCTTCTTCAATATGAATCAGCAGTGTGTTGACCATTGCCGATTTCGCGACGGCATGACGACGATCGCGTTTGACAGCTTCGAGCCCCAGTTGCTCCTGCAGCGTGCTCAACGATACGAAAGCGTTCAGAGGCAACTGCTGCCCCGGATTCAGAGTAAACCGAGATGCGGCAACGGTCTCCGGCAGGATATCCCGCACAGTGAATTGTATTTCTGCCGAAACGTCCTCACGTTCGCCAAGCAGACTGTCACGAGGAATCGTCGCAGGGAGTTCCAGCCAAACAGAAACCGTATCGCCAACCTGAGCATCCAATTCATCGGCGGTGCGATATCCAAGCACGATTTCATCGTCGCTCGGAACCGTCAATTCATCGCTATCGAAAAACCGCCAGGCTGCTTCACCAACCGCCGTAACAGACACTGAACCAGCACGACGAATGATTTCTTCTCGATGAAGCTCCATTCCGGCAGAAATAAGAATTGCAGGAACCACCGTTTCGGCGGACTTTTCTGCGATGTCAGCCGCCAGCCTTTCGCGAACAAATCGACCATGGATCACATGAGTGACCTCACCCAGCCGCTGTCTTGTCATCTGCTGCAGACTGTAACGAACCGAATCGCCAACAATCATCGCCCCACCAATCACTGCCGTGGAGATCGCCACCGCCGACGCGACAACGAGGTTAACGCGGCGGTAGAAAAAAATGCTGCGAAGAATGGGAGAAAACATCGTATCGTGAGCGAACTTAAGGCTGTCAGAAATGCATCAACTGGGAAAACAATTGAGCTTTCCCTGACTCAAACCTCTGGTCTGAGGCTCATGGCCGCACTGCCGCAACGCAACTTACCACTACAGACCAGGCGTTGCTTACTGGTCGCGATATTTTCCGGATCATCATGCCACGAGTCAATTTTAACATGGCCGCAGACATCGCTATTTTCCGGAATGCTCACCAAATTGATTCCCGTTTGAGATTCAATACCAACCAGAGACATCACAATTGTCTGCAACCGGACAGAGGCAATCTCAACACGACAGGCATGATACAGGCTCTTTGATGTCTCACGCAAACTACCAATTCCAGTCGACATGCGTGATATCATATTAGAGCCGTTGAGAAGCCAGACGCAGCTCCTTACACCACTGATCCTGCAATGTCATTGGTGCCAGGGATCAGTACACGTTGCCAACAACGGAGCGGCCAGACTGATCACAAGCTGAGTGGATAGCCGACAACTCAACAGGACTGCGGTCAACCGTATCAGTTGGAGAACATATCGCATGTTTCAATTCCAACTGAAAGATTACTATGCCGCTGATTGTACATCGACAAACCATTTTTTCAGCTGAATCGGGAAACACTCATCAGCGTTGCCTGACAGGTGGCGTTGCCGTCCAGACAGCGATTCCGGCCAGCAGCGGCAGAATCAGAAATCCGTACAATGCCGGGGCGTAGGAGCCAACAGCATCAATCGAATACGCCAGTGGAAACGGCCCCAATGCAGCTCCCAGAATCATCACAGCCCAGGCGACTCCTCGAATCGCGCCCTGATGTGTGCGACCGTAGTAGTTAATCCAAACTACCGTTGCTGTACTGCGAACAATACTGCCATGGAGGCCCATCAAAAGGGCATAGGCAAGAGCCATCCACTGGAGGGGCAGAGTCGTCACCAAAATCGTCGCTGCCGCCAACATGATCATCGCTGCGCAAAGCAGATAGCGACTGGGGACACGGTCAGTCAGATAGCCAGCTGGAAATGACATCGCTGTTGCAAACATCGCCTGGATGCTCAACAGACCCAGTGCTTCCTGAGCTGACAATCCGTGTTGATCAAACAATGCCACCTGGTGAAATACCAGTCCTGTTCCCACCAGGCCAGCCGTCGCAGGAACCGATAGCAGTTTCCAGAATGTAGAGTCTCGGACCGCTTCATCCACTGACCACGAATCTTCCAGTGCTGTGATTGCCGGTTTAATTAAAGAGGTCTGCTCGGAATCTGATTGCAAACCAGCCGAAGACTTCGCCTCCCCCCCATCTGGATGCAGACCCAGATCTTCCGGTCGGTCTCGAATGAGCAAAATCCCCGGCACCACCAACGTGCCAGATACCGCCACTGCCATAACCATCCACGTGGTTTGCCAGCCGTACGACTCAACAAGTATGTTGTTGACAATCGGGACGGTCATCACCGACAAACCGCCGCCTATTCCGGCGACTGCTGTTGCCATACCACGCCGGCGTTCGAACCATTCTCCAACAAGCCATACGGAGACGAGGAATAATGCTCCCTGACCGAGGGACCTTACAAAGCTAAATCCAAAATACAGATCAAACAGTGACTCCGCTTGCGCCATCTGAAAGCAGGCGGCGCCCAACGCGGCAGCGATCAGCGGCAACATGACTCGAGCACCAAACCGATCGACCAATCGGCCAAAGACCGGAACCAGAGCGGCACTCACAAGAGTCGCAAATCCATACGCCAGGGAAAAGTCTGTTTCAGAGACCCTCAGCGTGTCACGCATGGGGTCCTTAAGTGCCGCGATCGAATACGACTGCCCCGGAGCTGACATGAACTGGCCGGCCGCGGCAATTCCGAGCATCGTCCAGCCGGGGAAGTAACGGCGATTCCTTTTTCCTTTGCTGTTTATGCCATTGGGACAGCTGGAAGATGACACGAGGGCAGCCATTCAGGATCAGATCTCAATTTTGACGAGCCGTCAATTTGACGTCGTGAGGACTTTTAACCGGGAAACAATTGAAATACACGAAAGCAGGAACCGGATACCAGACCTGCGTAAGACCTCGCCAATAATTCCGCCAGCTGACAGAGATTCCTCAACACTGAAGGCGAAACCGGATCCTGCCGTTCAGGGCAGCAGTCACTACTTTGTGGCAGATCAGATCCTATAATCGACGGTTTCATTCCTGCGTCACGATGCTAGTCCCTTTCCAGACATGTCCGAAACCGAAATCGTTATTCGCGGCGCTCGCGAACATAATCTGCAAAACGTCAGTCTGTCACTACCTCGCAATCAGCTGATTGTCATGACCGGAGTCAGTGGGTCCGGTAAAAGTTCGCTCGCATTTGACACTCTCTACGCCGAAGGGCAGCGTCGGTATGTCGAAAGCCTGTCTACGTACGCGCGACAGTTTCTGGGTCAACTACCAAAGCCCAAAGTCGATTCGATCAGCGGACTGGCTCCGTCGATTTCCATCCAGCAGAAATCGACCAGCCGCAATCCTCGCAGCACCGTCGGTACGATTACCGAAATCTACGACTACCTGCGAGTCCTCTACGCACGCATCGGGCAAGGCTATTGCTACGTTTCCGGCAAACCTATCCAGGCGCAATCGTCAGACCAGATCATCGACGGCATCAACAGCCAGCCCGTCGGTACACGTTATTCTATCCTCGCGCCGATTGTGCAAAATCAAAAAGGTGAATTCAAAGATCTATTCGATGATTTGCTCAAACGCGGCTATCTACGAGCTCGCGTTGACGGCGAAATTGTATCGCTTAGCGACGATCTCCGACTCCGGCGACATCACAAACACCATATCGAAGTCGTCATCGATCGACTCATTGCCGGACCTGCCCATCGATCTCGACTGGCCGAAGCCGTCGAGCAGGCACTTAAGCTGGCCGATGGTCGACTCATCTGTGCAACTCAGATCGAGAGTGCCCCGGCAGCCTCTGCAGGCAATGCGAAAAGGCGATCACAAAAGGCAAAAGGACGATCAGTACAGAATACAGAATCCGAAGTCCCAGCTGGTTCGGAAACGACAGACAAACTCTATAGCGCTGAGTATTCGTGCCCCAAAAGCGGAATGAGTTACGAGCCGCCGTCGCCGCAGTTATTCAGCTTTAACAGTCCAATCGGTCTCTGCCCGGACTGTAACGGACTTGGCATGAGTCATGGTTTTACCGGCGATACAATGCTCGTGAACGAAAACAAGTCGATTCAGAATGGAGCCCTCCTGCTGCTGCCATCACTCCGCAAGCTGGGTCGATGGCCACGCCACATTTTGAAAGGAGCGGCAACAGCCATCGAAAAAACTGTTGGCATGGATGAAGGTTTGCTGCTGAAAACGAAATGGAAACACCTTCCAGTGCAGGCTCAACAGCTTTGGCTTTCCGGTACAGGGGATCGTCACGTCACATTCACATTTGGGCATCGAGGAGGTTCGTACAAACACGGCGGCAAATGGGAAGGCTGGACCAACCGACTACTCAACGATTACCGATCATCCAAGAATCCTATGCGGCGGCGTCAGATTGAAAAGCATCTGGAAATTGTCCCCTGTCAGTCCTGCGACGGTGAACGTCTCAATCGCCAGGCTCGTAACGTGCGCATTAAAACGAACAGCCGTCGGTTTGGAACTCAAGGCAGAGCAAAAGAGCTGAGTCTTCCGCAAGTCTGCTCGTTGACAATCGCAGAAGCAGCTGATTTTTTCTCATCACTAAAACTAACCGACGTTCAACAACATATCGCTGAAGAAGCATTAAAAGAAATTAGAGGACGGCTGGGATTCCTGCTGCAGTGCGGCCTGCATTATCTCACTCTACACCGTTCGGCACCTACACTTTCTGGTGGAGAATCTCAACGCATTCGGCTGGCAGGGCAAATTGGCTGTGGCCTGGTAGGTGTTGTCTACATTCTGGATGAACCATCAATTGGTCTACACCCTCGTGACAACACGATGCTCCTGGAAAGCCTGCAACACTTGCGAGACCAGGGTAACACTGTCATCGTTGTTGAGCACGACGAAGAAACAATGAGAGCTGCCGATCACATCGTCGACTTCGGTCCCGGACCGGGAATTCGAGGCGGCGAACTGGTAACAAACGGCTCGCTCCAGGATCTCCTTAAGAGCGATCGTAGTGTCACGGGACAATACCTGAGCGGACGTCTGTCGATCGCTGTGCCAGACCAGCGGCGTAAAAGCTCTGGTGATGCCATTGTGGTGAAACAGGCTAAGCACAACAATCTCAAAGGGATTAATGTCCGGTTTCCACTGACGCAGTTCGTCTGCGTCACCGGTGTCAGTGGTAGTGGTAAAAGCTCTCTCACCAGCGACATTCTGTGGCAGGTACTCAACCGCGATATCAACAAGGGCAGCGGCGAACCCGGACACCACGACAAGGTCACGGGACTGGAATACATCGACAAGGCGATTGACATCGACCAGTCACCTATTGGCCGTACACCTCGTTCCAACCCGGCGACTTATGTCAAAGTATTCGACGAAATCCGCAAACTATTTACACAGTTGCCTCAATCAAAAATACGTGGTTACAAACCGGGCCGTTTCAGCTTTAACGTCGCCGGTGGACGTTGTGAAGCGTGTGAAGGTCATGGCGCCACCAAGCTGGCGATGGATTTTCTGGCTGACATCTGGGTGCCGTGCGACGTCTGCGAAGGTCGGCGATTTAGCCATGAAACGCTGGAAGTCAAATACAGGGACAAAAGCATTGCAGAAGTGCTGAAGATGGAAGTCGGCGACGCCGTCCAACTGTTTGAAAACGTACCGAAGATTCAACGACTGCTGCAGACGCTGTCCGACGTGGGACTCGACTACATGCAACTCGGCCAGCCATCACCAACCCTCAGTGGAGGAGAAGCTCAACGCATCAAGCTGGCTCGCGAACTGGGAAAACGATCCACTGGCAAGACACTGTATCTCCTGGACGAACCAACCACGGGCCTGCACTTTGCCGACGTCCACAAGTTGCTGGAAGTATTACATGGATTTGTCGACGGGGGAAATACTGTCATCGTCATTGAACACAATCTGGATGTCATCAAGACGGCCGACTGGGTCATCGACATCGGCCCGGAAGGCGGAGCGGGCGGCGGCAGGATCGTCTGCGAAGGCCCGCCGGAAACGATTGCTCGCTGTAAAGTGTCGCACACGGGCAACGCGTTGCGTTCTGTTTTACCTGGAATGAAGCCACGAACCACGTCTCAAAAGAAAACAACAAACGACAAAGCAACCGATCCGTTTGTGTTTGCAAAAAAGATTGAGATCAAGGGAGCCGCTCAGCACAATCTGCAGCAGGTGAGTCTGGAGATTCCGCGAGGAAAAATGGGCGTCTTCTGTGGGCCCAGTGGCAGCGGCAAAACATCGCTGGCCATGGACACCCTCTACGCTGAAGGGCAGCGGCGTTACGTGGAAAGTCTATCGGCTTACGCTCGGCAATTTTTGGGACAGATGCCTCGCCCCAAGGTAGACAGTATTCACGGACTCAGCCCAGCTATCGCGATTGAACAAAAGACAGTGGGAGCCACTCCACGTTCAACCATCGGTACGGTGACAGAAATCTATGATTACCTGCGAGTCCTCTATGCTCGTTTGGGAGTGGTGCATTGTCCCACATGCGGAGAGGAAGCCGAGCAGCAGACGACCGATGAAATTGTCGATGCCATTCTGAAGTTCCCGGTGAAGACTCGCATGCTGATTCTGGCTCCGATGGAAGTCGATCGACAGACGCCTTACGAAGATGCATTTAAGCGACTACAGGCAAATGGTTTTGCCCGAGTCCGTATCGACGGAACGACGTATTCATTAGAAGAAACACCGGATATCAATCACCGTCGTTCGCACGATGTGGAAGTCGTAATGGACCGCATTGTGGTCGAAAAGAAATCGCGAGGACGAATTACAGATTCCATTGAAGCCGCACTCGATCTGGGCAAAGGTGTGATTTCAGTCGCGATCGCTGATTCCAATGTGAAAGAAACTGACTGGAACATTCACCTCTACAGCCTGCATTTGTCATGTTTCGATTGCGGCTATTCATACGACCGCCCGTCGCCTCAGCAGTTCACGTTCAACAGCCCGCTCGGCTGGTGTTGGTCATGTGAAGGTCTGGGAACAGAATATGGAGCCAATCAGTCGCTGCTGATCACCAGCCCCGAAAGCAGTTTGCTGGATGGAGCAATTGGAGCATGGCCGGACCCTCAGCAGAATCCGACCTTCCTCGCCCTGTTGAATGGAATCAGTGATGAATTTGGTATCTCCATTGATCAGCCGTGGTATCTGCTGAAACCCGAACAGCAACGCATCATCCTGTACGGCGACGAAGATCGCTGGATTCGCGTGAAATCAGCAGAAACATCTCTGTCAGTCCGATACCGAGGCATCTATCCAACCATCGAAATGGCAGCTCGTCTGTCGCATTCCTATCGGCAGTCGCTGATGGAGATGGCAGGAGAAAAAGACTGTAGCGTTTGTAGTGGAACTCGACTCAATGAAACCGCCGCCGCAGTGCAGCTGCGAAAAATCACACTGCCGCAACTCACTCGAATGCCGTTGGAGAAATCGCTGCAGTTTCTTAAAAAGGTAAAACTCAGCAGGGAACAAAAACAGATCGCAGGTGACTTGCTGTTGGAATCGGTTCATCGATTGTCCTTCCTCGTCAACGTCGGACTGGACTACCTCACACTGGATCGCTCGATGCCAACACTATCCGGCGGAGAGTCTCAGCGCATCCGTCTGGCGGGGCAGGTGGGACGTTCGTTAACCGGCATTCTGTATGTACTGGACGAACCAACGATCGGTCTGCACCCTCGGGACAATGGTCGACTGCTGGCCGCTCTCAAGCAACTGCGAGACCTCGGCAATACCGTACTGCTGGTGGAACACGATCGAGAAGTTCTGCAAGCTGCGGACCACTTGTATGACTTTGGTCCTGGCGCTGGCCGTCTCGGCGGACACATCGTCGCCAAAGGCACTCCCAGGCAATTGAAACGACAGTCCGCGCAATCGCTCACTGGAGGATACCTCAGCGGTAAACTGGGAATTCCGGTGCCGGCAATTCGTCGTACTCACAGTGGCGACGTACCGTCATCATCATCCCGTCGAAACAAAAAGGACAGTGCCAAACATCTTAAGACTGCAGGTAACCAGCCAACCCTTACCCTGCGAGGCGCCTCTCAGCACAATCTCCGTAATGTAGATCTCAGTATTCCACTGGGAACGCTCACCTGTATCACGGGAGTCAGCGGCAGCGGGAAAAGTTCGCTGGTGATGAATACTCTATCGCGAGTGGTCGCAAGAAAGCTGAATCTCTCCACCGACGCTCCGGGACCATACCACGACCTGTTAGGCATTCAACATTTGTCAAAAATCTCGATCGTTGATCAGAATCCGATTGGCACAACTCCCGCGTCGAATCCCGCAACATACACAGGTGTGTTCGACCATATTCGCGAACTATTCTGCCAAATGCCTGATGCAAAAGTTCGAGGCTACAGGCCTGGACGTTTCAGCTTCAACCGTCCCGGAGGTCGCTGTGACGATTGCGAAGGTATGGGCCAGCAGAAAATTGAAATGCATTTTCTACCGGACGTGTGGGTGGAATGTACAACGTGTCGAGGCAAACGCTACAACAGCGAAACACTGGCCGTAAAATTCAACGACTACACCATCGCGGATGTTCTCGAAATGCCGGTGGAAAAATCGCTGGAAGTCTTTGCCCACGTGCCAAAGATCCGAGCTCCCCTCGCGACTCTCGACGCAATTGGCCTCGGCTATGTCACGCTGGGACAGTCTGCTCCGACACTCAGTGGTGGCGAAGCTCAACGCATCAAGCTGGCAGCGGAATTATCACGACCGAATTCCGGTCGGACGTTATACCTACTGGACGAACCCACCACCGGTCTGCACATCGACGACATCGCAAAACTGCTGAGTGTTCTCAACAGCCTGGTCGCCAAGGGCAACACAGTAATCGTCATTGAACACAACATGGACGTGATTAAGACAGCTGACTGGATTGTGGACATCGGACCGGAAGCCGGAGCTGGTGGCGGGCAGATCGTCACTGCAGGAACACCGGAAGAGGTCGTAGCGTATGCAAAATCCGTGACTGCCAAATCGAAGCTACCACGATCGTGGACTGGTGAAATGCTGGCTCCTGTATTGGCGGCATCAGAAACCGGAGAAATCGAAGTCTTTGATGTGGCCAGTATCGCGAAGAAGCGATCAACCGACCTCAGCGTGAGACAACTGGGCAAAGAAGTCAGACTTCCGTGGGAAGTCAATGGCCAGCGCTGGCACACTCAGGAATGTTTCAGTCACGATGGCCAACGTTGCCAGTGGGAAGGTGACGCTCTGCAGTACGTAATCGATCTTCTGGCGAAGGAACAGGAATTATCGCCCGCGAACTGGAATCATCGCAGCACGGTAGAAGTCAAAGCAAATAATGGCCTCGGCTGGCTGCTGCACGCTCGCACGGGTCACGAATGGCTGCTGACATTGTGCTTCCGAGTTAAGAAGAGTACGTTCGAAACGAAGGCACTGGACGTTCAACTGGAATTGACGCCCATCGATGACGTCGAGGACATCCACTACTACAGCGATTCGCCTCGAGTCAAAGTACGCAACGGAAAAGCGGGTTGGCAGGAAGTGACGATCAAGGTCTGGAAAAAAGAAGAAATCGAAACGAAGGGGTTTCGAGCATTCCTGCGGGTGGCGGTCGACACTTACCTGGCTCAGGCGACGAAACAGAAGCTGAATCCTGATGATCTGACACCATGGAAGCAGTTAGGCCGCCAATGGCACGTTATGAGAAAGGGCCTGCCGAACAACGGACGGATTACCTGGAAATTCAGTACGTTAGAGAAACTGTTAACGGTTATGGAATCAACACTGAGTAACTGCACGGCGGATTATGGTATCCGCACCAAGATCAACTGGAAGCAATCGGACGGCAGTCCCGCTGCAGAACTACACACCAAACGCAAAAA
>Ga0315315_10004881_pt1 | contig 12377 bp, 16 predicted proteins | sample M140m3416metaG_FD_203699 | JGI IMG/M metagenome (GOLD analysis project Ga0315315, IMG submission 203699) | Ammonia-oxidizing marine archaeal communities from Monterey Bay, California, United States - M1 40m 3416 | ecosystem: Environmental > Aquatic > Marine > Intertidal zone | place: USA...
AAAAAGGGGGGCCAACAGAAATTTTTTCAGAAGAAATAACATCCAAAAAAATTGGATATACTGTTCCAATCAAAATAACTGATAAAAAATACATCATAAACCAATTGTTTATTAAAATTGAAGTTTCTTTACTTAGAAAAAAAAAGGAAGACTCTCTTTTATTATCAGTTTTATGAAAAATGAAAAAAATTAATAACGAGATGAAAATTAATAAAGATAAAAAAATTAAAATAAATAAACCTCTTTCTGGATCATTAGCAAAAGTGTGTACAGAATTTAAAATACCCGATCTAACTAAAAAAGTTCCACACATGCTCAAAGTAAATGTGGTGATTGATAGAATTATTACCCAAGAGCTTAATATAGACTTCTTTTCCAATACTAATATACAATGAAGTAAAGTTGTAAGAGCCAACCAAGGCATTAAAGAAACATTTTCAACAGGGTCCCAAAACCAAAAACCACCCCACCCCAGTTCATAATAAGCCCAGATTGAACCTAGAAGAATTCCTAATGTTAAAAATATCCAAGAAATTAAAACCCAATTTTTTATGTGGGTTGCCCAACTTTTATTAATATAATTTAGTGTTGTTGCAGATAAAACACTAGAAAAAATAATTGAAGAACCAACATAACCTAAATACAAAATTGGTGGGTGAATAACTAAAGCAGGATCTTGCAGTATTGGATTAAGGCCCATTCCTTCCACAGGTGTAGGAAATATATAATTAAAAGGGCTTGATGATTTTAATAGAAAAATAAAAAAACCAACTATAATTATCTGCTGAAATAAAAGAGTTAAAATTCTATACTTTTTTAATTGATTTTTTGATTTAATTAAAAATAAAAAAATAAATAAAGTTAGAACTAATAACCATAGTAATAGACTTCCCTCATGATTTCCCCATGTTCCTGCAATTTTATAAAATAATGGCTTTGTTGAATGAGAATTATTAAAAACTGTTTCGTTACTAAAATCAGAGTTAATAAAAGAAAAAATGAGCCCTAAAAAACTTATGATAACTAAAAATAACTGTAAAAAAGAAAAAGTTAAAATTTTATTATCTAATTTTTCATCATTTCGAAAATTTTTTATTGAAAAATAAATTAATGGCAGAGATGTAATCAAACCCAATATTAAAGCATAATAACCTATTGAACTTGATAACATTTATTTTTCCTCTAAAGCTGCCTTTACTTCTGGTGGCATATAATTTTCATCATGTTTAGCTAAAATTTTGGTAGCTTTTAAAAAGTTTCTATCCTTTAAATATCCCTCTGCAACCACTCCTTTGCCTTCAGAAAAAAGGTTGGGAATTAATCCAGAATAAATAACATTAATTTCATTTTTTAAATCTGTGATAATAAAATTGACTATATTAGAATTTATCTTAACTGAATCTTTTTTTACCATACCGCCGACTCTAATCTTTTTATTATCGATTTCGTTTAAAGATTGAATATCAGTAGGAGATTTAAAATAAACTACATCTTCTTCTAATGATTTTAAGACTAAAAAAACTGATAACGCTAAAGATAACAATACTAAAGTAATGAAAAAAAATCTTAATTTAACTTTTCGACCATACATGGTTCAAAAGTTAAATGAATTGGCTGCTAGATAAAATTTCTTTGTTAGTATTCTGCGATTTTGCAAGTTCTGCTCTTTTAGAGTCTAGGGCTCCAAATTTAGAAAAAAATTTCTGTTTCTCTTTTTTATATTGAGCTTTTGTAATTAAATATAAAGATGTAAAACTTAATAATGTGAAAGAAAAAGCAGACAAAACATACGAGCCATATCCATTCATGTTTAAAAAATCATTTATCATAATCTATCTAAGCCTTTATTTTTAATCTTTATCAGTTCTGTATTATATTTCATTAAAAAAATTAGTAAAGAAAACAGGGCAAATGCCGCAGTCATAATTAACAGCGGAAACAACATGGAAGTATGTATTGTTGATTTTGATAACAAATTAATTGAAGCTGGTTGATGAAGTGTATTCCACCAATCTACTGAATATTTAATTATTGGAACATTAATTATTCCTAATATTGTGATGATAGTTGTAATTTTTAAAACATATTCTTTATCCTCAAAAATTCTCCAAGCCACTAAATACATTAAATAAAATAATGCTAAAATTAACATTGAGGTAATTCTTGCATCCCAGACCCACCATGCTCCCCAAGTTGGTTTCCCCCAAATAGATCCAGTAACTAATGCTACTATATTAAAGACAAATCCTGATGGGGCTAAACTTTTAGCGATTAAAAAAAAAAATCTATTTTTAAAAATGTAACCGCTTAAAGATAAAATGGTAATTAAAGAAAAAATACCTAGAGAGATCCAAGCTGCTGGAACATGTACATACATTATTCTTACAGAATGACTTTGTTTGTAATCTTCAGGTGAAAAAATTAATGCTTCAAGTAATCCAATAGATAAAACAATAACAAATAACACCATTACATATTTTGGTGCCTTCGAGGTAATCAAAAAAATTTGATCTAACTTAAAAAATTTAAACATAATTATTTATTAAAGCTTTTAATATGAAAGATTTATCTGATCAAGAATGTAGAGGGAGATAATAATGGAGGTTAAAATTTAACACTCTTGACCAGATATAATCTGAATTTAAACAGTCTCTATGTCTAAGATTTGAGCTAAATGTGTTAAAATAATGATTTTTAATTAGAAGGTTTGAAATAGCTTGTGCCTTTTTTACCAGAAAAAATTTCCTCAATTAACGGATGCTTTATAGGCTCATCAGAATCATCCATAAGAAGATTTTGCTCCGAAACATATGCCTCATAAGTAATTTCATCATTTTCAGCTAACAAGTGATAAAATGGCTGATCTTTTCTTGGTCTCACATTTTTAGGTATTGACTGATACCATTCCTCAGAATTATTAAATTCAAAATCAACATCATAAATAACACCTCGAAATTCGAAATGTTTATGTTTAACTGTGTCTCCAATTGAAAATTTTGCTTTTTGAATTGCCATTAAGTTTAGTATGGGTATTTAAAAATAAAAATCAATAAGAAAAATTTATAATTTTTGTAAAAATATTATTTATGTTAATATCTTTATAGTGAATAAATCTTTTTTAAAATTTCTTACTGATTTTGGCCCGTTAGCAATTTTTTTTTACTACTACTACGATAGTGGAAAAGATCTAAAAGTAGCTATACCTCCTTTTATAATTGCGACAATATTAGCATTAGCCATAATGTGGTTTTTGGAAAAAAAATTACCGAAAGTACCTCTGTTAAGTGGAATTCTAATCACATTCTTTGGAGGATTAACAATTTATTTTGATAACCCAGTTTTTATTTACATAAAACCTACAATTATAAATATTTTATTTGGTCTAGCTTTAATATTTGGTAAATATTTTTCAAATGAACCCATTCTTAAAAAACTAATGGGAAATTCAATTTCAATAACTAATGAGGGTTGGGAAATATTAAATTCAAGATGGATTTATTTCTTCTTTAGTCTTGCAATACTAAATGAATTAGTATGGAGAACACAATCAGAAGAATTTTGGGTAAATTTTAAAGTCTGGGGTTTATTGCCTATAACGTTTATTTTTACAGCTTTTCAAATAGGATTAATTAATAAATACAAATTAAATGAATAATAACTTACGATTAGTTATAAATAATGTTACTGATAAAAAATTAGAAGATAGACATTTTTTTGAGAAAGATGAGTTAAAAATTATCTTAGATTTATATGCTAAAATGGTCTCAGAAGGTTCTTGGAAAGATTACGGACTTAGCATATCAAGTAAACAAGTAGGTTTTAGTGTTTTTAGAAATGCAGCCGAGAACGCGCTTTATAAAATATGTAAAGATTTCAAACCAAAAAATAAAAACCTTAAATATTTGGTAACAGATACTAATGGAAAAATATTAAGAAACTCTTTCGACCTAGATATACTTTTAAAAAATACTAATTGGAAAAAACTTCAAAAATAATTTTATCTTCTTTGACCAAAAAGCCTTAGAAGCATAATAAATAAATTAATAAAATCTAAATAAAGCGTTAAAGCGCCCATCACAGCTTTTTTACCCATGATCTCACCAGTGTCGCTGACTGCATACATATTTTTAATTTTTTGGGTATCATAAGCAGTAAGCCCAACAAAAATTAAAACTCCTAAAATTGAAATAACAAAATACATCATTGAGGATTTCATAAATATGTTAACTAATGAAGCTATGATAATTCCTATCAATCCCATCATTAAGAATGAACCTAGCTTTGTTAAATCTCTTTTTGTTGTATAGCCATATATACTCATTGCTCCAAAAGTTGCTGAACAAATAAAGAATACTCTTGTAACACTCATGCCCGTGTAAACTAATAAAATCGATGATAGTGACAAGCCCATCAATGCTGCAAAAACCCAAAAAGTTGTCTGAGCTTTTGATGCACTCATTTTATTTATTCCAAAGCTCATATAAAAAACAATTCCTAAAGGTGCCAACATTACAACCCACTTGAGACCAGACATGTAAATGGCATTTCCCATTTGAGTAAGACCCACTATAGATCCTGCATCATTTGTAACTACTGACAATTTAAAGGTTAACAGCGCAATTATACCTGTTAAAAGTATTCCCGTTGCCATGTAGTTATACACTTTAAGCATGTAGGCTCTTAAGCCCTCATCCATAATTACTGCTGACTTTTGAGCCTCAGCAGCTCTACCTAAAATGCCTTTTTTATCAAATTCCATTGATCAGAAATATATAGTCTTTTACTAATTATTCAAGATGCCTTAAAAGATAATTAAAAAAATTAATTCTATAAAACCCTAATGAACTACAAAAAACTAGGAAATACAGATCTAGATGTAAGTACAATTTGTCTCGGAACAATGACTTGGGGTGAACAAAACACTCAAAAGGAAGGTTTTGAACAAATGGATTACGCTTTAGATAAAGGTGTTAATTTTTGGGATACTGCAGAAATTTATTCTATTCCACCAAAGGAAGAAACCTTTGGAAGAACAGAAGAAATTATTGGAAATTGGTTTGAAACAACCAAAAAAAGGGACAAAGTAATTCTTGCTTCAAAGGTTTGTGGGCCAATGCGTGAATATGTAAGAGGAGGTGGAAATCAGTTTGGAAAAAAGAATATCACAGAGGCTTTGGAAGGAAGTTTAAGAAGATTAAAAACAGATTATATAGATTTATACCAACTACATTGGCCTGAAAGAAATACAAATTTTTTTGGTAAATTAGGTTATGAACATGACGATGATGGAAAATGGACTAAATTTGAGGACATCTTAGAAGTATTAGAAATATTTATAAAACAAGGAAAAGTAAAACACATTGGTTTATCTAATGAAACACCTTGGGGATTAACTAAATTTTTAGAATTATCTCAAATTAAAAAACTCCCAAGAATGCTTTCAGTTCAAAATCCGTATAATTTATTAAATAGATCCTATGAAGTAGGTCTTGCTGAAATATCAGTAAGAGAAAAAGTAGGATTATTGGCTTATTCTCCTTTAGCCTGTGGATATTTGTCAGGAAAATATAGAAACGGTCAAATGCCAAAAAATTCTAGAATTGAAAGAGATGGGAATTTTTGGACAAGGTACAATAAGCCTAATGCAGATGAAGCAATTAATTCATATTATAAATTAGCAAAAAATCATAAATTAGATATGACTCAAATGTCTTTAAAGTTTTTAGAAATTCAACCATTCGTTACCTCTGTTATCATTGGCGCAACTAAAATGGATCAGTTGAAAACTAATATAGAAAGTGTAAATATAAACTTAACCGATGAAATTATTCAAGAAATCAACGAAATTCAAAAAATTTTTCCTAACCCATGCCCTTAATTAAAAATATATTTATTTTTTTTACGTTTTCATTAATTTTTAATATCTCACATACCAATGCACAAGATCTAAAAAAAATTGGAAAGTATAAAGATTGGGAAACAATGGTTATAGCTGAATCAACTGGTAAAGTTTGTTTTGCTCAATCATCTCCAGTTTTACAATCACCAAAGAAAAACAAAAGAGATGCAAAGTTATTTGTAACTTTTAGACCTGGTGAAAAAATAATGGATGAAATTAGTGCAAGTCCTGGATATGAGTTTAATAAAAACAATAATGTAATTGCACAATCAGGAAAAAATAAAATTACATTTGATATCATGCAACAAGGATTTGCCTGGATCGCAGATAACAAAATAGAAAAAAAAATGATCAAGATTATGAAAAAAGGTTCTAGAATAATGATTACCGGATATGATCAAAAAGGATCTCAAACTATAGATCATTATTCATTACTAGGTTTTACCAAAGCATATAATACTGCAAAAAAAGCTTGCAGTTAATGAAATCTAAAAAAAGAATTGTTTTAGCTTATTCTGGTGGATTGGATACATCTATAATTCTCAAATGGTTACAAGAACATTATGATGCTGAAGTAATTTGTTATACAGCAGATATTGGACAAAAAATAAATTACAAAAAAATTATTTCAAATGCTAAAAAATTTGGGGTTAGAAATATAATCATAAAAAATCTCAAAGATATTTTTATTAAAGATTACGTATTTCCAATGATTAGAGGTCACGCATCTTATGAGGGTGTATATTTACTAGGTACTTCAATTGCAAGACCATTGATTGCGAAAGACCAAATTAGAATTGCAAAAAAATACAAAGCATATGCAGTATCTCATGGTGCTACTGGAAAAGGTAATGATCAAGTTAGATTTGAGCTTGGATATCATTTCTTTGGACCAAAAGTTAAGGTAATTGCTCCATGGAGAATATGGAAACTAAAATCTAGAACAGATTTAATTAATTATGCAAAAAAAAATGCAATTCCTATTCCAAAAGATAAAAAAGGAGCTCCACCTTTTTCAGTTGATGATAATTTATTTCATACTTCTACTGAAGGTAAAGTCTTAGAAGACCCAAAAAAACCAGCACCAGAATTTATTTTTCAAAGAACAGTTTCTCCCGAGAAAGCTCCAAATAAAATTACCTATGTTTCGATTAATTTCAAAAATAGTGATCCAATAGGGATTAATGGAAAAAAACTAAGTCCAGCTAAATTATTAGAAAAATTAAACCAACTAGCTGGAAAAAATGGTATTGGCAGAGTTGATCTAGTTGAAAATAGATTCCTAGGGATAAAGTCAAGAGGTGTTTATGAAACTCCTGGAGGAACTTTATTAATTCATGCCCATAGAGCTATTGAGTCTGTAACATTAGATAAAAAAACAATGCATAAAAAAGATGGTGTAATGGCAAGATATGCTGAGTTAATTTATAATGGATATTGGTATTCAAAAGAAAGATTTAAGTTACAAAAAATTGTAGACCTTAAAAGAAATAAAGTTAACGGAACTGTTAAACTTAAACTATATAAAGGAAATATTACAATCCAATCTAGGAAAACTAGTAGTAATGCTTATTCAATGAAAAAAGTTTCTTTTGAAGAAAACAAATCATTTAATAAATCTAGTGTTGAAAGATTTATAAATTTTCACAAAAAAATGTTGAGAAGATAAATTTAATGAATTTTGTTGCATCACGACAAGCTGCGATTGATAGGCTTAATAAATTTGTTGAACAAAATTTAATTGATTATTCAAAATTGAGAAATTTTGATTATGGTCCTAATGATAGATCAAATATTTCATGTCTTTCACCTTATATTTCACATGGCGTCATTTCAGAATTAGAAGTAATTAAAAATTCATTAAGTAAATTCTCATTTGTAAAAAATGAAAAATTTATTCAAGAAGTTCTTTGGAGAACATATTGGAAAGGCTGGCTTGAATTAAGACCTAATGTTTGGTCAGACTACTTGATTGAATTGAATAAAATAAGGAAAGAATTTAAAAATAATCAAAACTACCTTAATGCAATAGAGGGAAAAACAAACATAGAGTGCTTTAATCACTGGGTAATTGAGCTAAAAGAAAATAACTATTTACATAATCATGCTAGAATGTGGTTCGCTAGTATTTGGATTTTTACTTTAGATCTACCTTGGCAGTTGGGAGCAGAATTTTTTTTGCAACATCTATATGATGGAGATGCTGCATCTAATACTCTTGGTTGGAGGTGGGTAGCTGGAGTTCAAACGCAAGGAAAACATTATTTGGCAAGTGAATGGAATATTAAGAAATTCACCAATAATAGATTCAATAATATTAAATTAAACGAAAATGCTCCTCCAAAAGTGTCTGAAAAAACTTATTCAATAATTAAAAAAGATTTTAATAATAAAAGTTTAAATGATAGAAATCTTTTAATTTTTGAAAATAATTTATCATTTGAAACCAATGACTTTCAAAAAAACAAATTTGAAAAAGTTTATATAATTTCAAATAAAAATAAAAATAGATCTATCAAACTAAGTGAAAAAGTTATTAAATTTAAATCATTTCTAATTGATGACCAGAAGCAAAGATTAAAAAATAATTCTATTAATTGTGAAGTATTGGATATAAGTGAAATTAAGAATATAAGTGAGAGAATTATTGCGTTATATCCAACTGTTGGTGAAAACCTAGATTATTTAAATTCAAATAATTTAAAATTAGATTTTCTATATAGAAAGTTCGACCAAATTTCTTGGCAATATTGTAATAAAGGTTTTTTTAATTTTAAAAATTATATTCCTAAAATAATTACAGCTTTTAGTTAAAACCACCTAAACATTCCAATAATTCCTGCTGTGGCATAAAAAAATTGTAAAAACAAAATTCCTTTATGACCGCCTCTATAAGCCCAAATTCCAATTAAGATTGCAGATATAAGTAATAAACAAAAACCAAAAAATTCTATTCCAATATTCAGAGCTACAAATAATGAGTACAATATTGCCGTAATAACCCCTGCCCATTCAAAAATTTTATTATTCATTTTCTAACTTTAACTTTTTCCTATTATAAATTTTTTTCTTATTTTTTACTATTTTATTTCTCAACATTGGTGAACTTAAAAACTTTGCTATAGGATTTTTCTTTTTCTGTTTTTTTCTTTTTTTACTCATAAGAGTTTTTTAAAATTACTATATAAAATTTTTGAGTAATTATTCATATCCTCCATGTTTTTTTTAGCTAATTGATCAAATTTTTCTAATGCACCATCTCCTAATTGATCTTCTAAAGCTTTTTTATATTCTGGTATGCATCCCCAATCGTTAACTGTTGTATCTTTGATTTCTATATGAAATTGAATACCATAGGCATGATTTTGATATTTAAAAATTTGATATTTCGTAATTGGAGATGAAGCTAACAAAGTAACATTTTTATTTTTTTCTATTCCTTGAACTTCATAAGAATGCCATTGTAAGCTTTTTATTTTATTTGGAAATTTAAAGAATAAATTATCAGTATCTTTTTCTTTTGAAAAATTAATATCCATAATCCCTATTTCTGGTGGTTTGGATTTAACTACTTTGCCACCAATAACTTCACCTAACAACTGGCACCCCAAACAAAAACCCAAATAAGGTTTTTTTAAATTAATAACAAATTCTTTGATCGCTTTTTTTTCCTCAATTAACCAAGGATATTCTTTTTCCATAAAGGTATCCATTGGACCACCCATACAGAACATTCCATCAAATTTTCTAAGATCACTTGGAATTTTTTCACCTTCATCGAGCTCTATAGTGGTTAAATTTAATCCATCAGCCAACATTAAATCTTTAATGTAACCAGGGTCTTCTATATTAATATGCTGTAATACAATTATGTTCACTAAAATTAGCTTAGCTTAGAACACTTCTTAGAACAATATTTTACTCTCTCCCAATTAAGCTTCCATTTCTTTCGCCATACAAAAGATCTTTTACAAACAGGACAAATTTTTGATGGCAGATGTTCTTTTTTCACGAAATTGTATTTTGTTTTATAAATTTGTCTGCTTCAGATAAAATCATTTTTTTTCTATCAGTTTTCATTTTGTCAAAGATACGAACCATCATCGACAATCTGGGATTTTTTAAAAAAAATTTTCTATTTCGATCTATAAATCTCCAATACAATCCATCCATTACATTACACCAGTCTCCTTTTTTAAAATCCATCATCTTCAAAAAATAACTTGATCCACATATATAGGGTTTAGTTGCAAATATCCCTCCATCACTAAACAAACCCATACCATAAACATTTGGAACCATTACCCAATCAGACGAGTCTACAAACATTTCCATAAACCATTTATAAACAATGGTAGGCTTAATCTCACAAAGATTCATAATGTTTGATAAAATCATTAGCCTTTCAATGTGATGAGACCATCCATGATCAACAGCGTTTTTAATTGCATGATCTAAAGGGGGTAAGCCGGTAGTTCCTTCATACCAAGATTTTTTCATTTTTCTATTATGTTTGAAAAAGTTTTTTGTTACCATTTCATCTGAATAACTTTGATAAATTCCACGCATGAATTCTCTCCAACCAATTAATTGACGAACGTAACCTTCTAAAGAATTCATTCTTATTTTATTTTTTTTGTGAAAATCTAAAACTTTTTGAATAATCAATTCAGGGGTTATTAGACCTAAATTAATATAGGGACTTAGAGCACTATGAAACAATATATTGTCTTTTTGATTTACAGCATCTTCATAATCACCAAATAAATTTGATTTTTCTTTTATAAAAAAGTTTAAGAGTTTAATTGCTTCATCAAATTCTGTTGCAAGCCAAAATTTCTCTGTGTTGCCAGGATGATCTTTAAATAATTTTTCAATAATAGGTTTTAAATTTTTTGTGTGTTTAGTCTCATTAATTTTAGGAAATTTTGGTATTGAAATATCTTTAGGTAATTTATTTCTATTATCTTCATCAAAACTCCATTTTCCCCCAACTGGATTTCCATCAGCACCCATTAATATTCCAGATTTTTTTCTAGCTTCTTTATAAAATGTTGCCATGAAAGGTTTTTTAGATTTTCCTAAATAATTCTTAAATTCATTTCTCGAATTTAAAAACATTGGTGTTTGAATAATGTTCCAATTTATTTTTTCTTTTTTTAAAAATTGGGAAATTTTTTTTTCAAAAAATTTATCCTCTACTTCAAAACTTGAAATTTTTTTTATTTTCTTTTGAAGAATTATTTTTTTTATTTTTTGAAGATAATCATCTTTAAAATCTTTATCCTCAATTTTAAGATAATCTAATTTAAATTTATTTTTTTTTAGGTTATCTGCGTAGGATCGCATAGAAGACAAAAATAATAGGATTTTATGTTTATGATGTTTTTCGTAGGTACATAAACCTTTATCTTCCGCCATAAAAAACAGGTGGTCTTTTTTGAAGCGGTCTATGTATTTTAATGGAAATAATTGATTACCAAGTATAAAAAATAAATTCATAAATAAATATAACTAATAAAAAATTTTATGTCAGAAAAATATTTAATATTTGGTGCGACAGGATCTATAGGTTCAAGTTTAGCAGAACAATTAAAAAATTCAGGAAATGATATTCACTTAGTTGCAAGAAATGAAAATGAAGTTAGCTTGATTGCGGAAAAAATAGGATGTACTTATACAGTTGCGGATGTCTTGGAAGAAAACTTTGTTGATAAGGTTAAATCAGATATTTCAGATATTAAAGGCATTGCCTATTGTGTAGGTTCAATCGATTTAAAACCCTTAAGAATGGTGAGTGAACAGGATTTTAATAAATGTATGAAGTTAAATCTTTATTCTGCAGTTGAAGTTATTAAGGGATTCCAAGAGAGTCTAAAAAAAAATAAAGGTGCTATAGTTTTATTTTCTACAGTTGCCGCTCAAAGAGGGTTTACAAATCATGCAATTATTGCTTCAACAAAAGCTGCTGTAGAAGGTTTAACAGTATCTCTAGCTGCAGAATTTGCTCCTAACATTAGAGTCAACTGTGTAGCGCCCAGTTTAACGAAATCAAAAATTGCTGAACCTATGTTAAGAAATTCATCAATTGCGGAAGGTATAGCAAAAGCTCATCCACTAAAAAGATTAGGGGAAGGAAAAGACTCAGCTTCTCTTGCAAAATTTTTAATCACTGAAGATAGCTCTTGGGTTACTGGTCAGATAATTGCTGTGGATGGGGGAAGATCGAAATTATCTTAAAATTATGTACATAGCGATGAATAGATTTAAAATCGTTTTGGGTAAAGAAAATGATTTTGAAGTTGTTTTTTAGCTGAAATGAAAAAATTTTTCATATTAGTTTTACTTGTTTTAAACCAATCATTAAGTTTTGCAGATAACTATAAATTTGAAAAAATAGTTAATCTTGATGATCCTTGGGGTTCTTCTTTTATTAATAAGGACGAAATTATAATTACAGAAAAAAATGGAAAGATTA
>Ga0315315_10004885_pt1 | contig 12370 bp, 16 predicted proteins | sample M140m3416metaG_FD_203699 | JGI IMG/M metagenome (GOLD analysis project Ga0315315, IMG submission 203699) | Ammonia-oxidizing marine archaeal communities from Monterey Bay, California, United States - M1 40m 3416 | ecosystem: Environmental > Aquatic > Marine > Intertidal zone | place: USA...
TGAAAAATTATAATTACAACGGGTCTGAAATGTGTTATTATGGAAGATTTGGAGACGAAATGACTTTCTGCGAAAAAATTAAAAGTATACCTCCTCCTCCTCCTAATAGGTGTATGATATTCCAGAAAGGGGATCCATCTTCCCTGTAGTTAATTAGAATAATTAAAAGTATACCTCCTCCTAATAGGTGTATGATTTAAGACAATCAATATAAAACTAAATACAATAATTAAATTAAATATGTGTATGATGTGTTTGGATATAGAGTGTAAAAAAGCTTCTTGTAAGGATATAAAGTGTAAAAGATATTTTTTACCTTTGACATTGGCACCTGCTGCTGCTATTTATCCAGAAGTTTTTAATTTTTATTATTTTCCAATGGTTGTGGGGTTTTCGGCATTTATTCTTTTTTGGAATTTTCCTAAGTTGGTTTATTATACAGCATCAAGGCCTTTATATTATGAAGACTTGTTTATTGATTCTTCTAAATTACCTAATTATGATGTATCTGATGAATTAAAAGTGAAATTTCAATGTATTCTTGAATGGATATTAATAATAAGTAATACTATTTTAGTCGCTGGATTAAGTGAATGGTGGTTATATAAAACACTTGACCACTTTACTATTATGGAAATAGTAGGTATTACAGGTGGTATTATAAAAATATTTCAAATGGTAAATAATACTATTAGTAGAATAATGCTTAAAATATTGAGAAAACGAATAAAAAAGGAAAACAAGGAAATTTGCGAAAAACAATCTAAAAAATTAATAGAATTAGCCAATTTTAAGGTGTTTGATAACACAGAAATAAATATGGTTAATGAAAGAGTTCCAAGAAGAGAAAGACTTCAAACAATATAAAAATCTAATATTAATTTATAATGAATTATAAAAAATTCTTGTTGACTGGCGGAACTATAGCAGCATTAGACTTTGTTTTTTTGAAATTTTTAACACCATTATTTAATAAAATGGTAAAAGGAATACAAGGGAGTGATATTAAACCCAATATGATAAGCTTATGTTTGACTTATATTGTATTAATTTGTCAATTGTATTATTTTATTATTGCTAAAAATGCTAGTATAATGGACGCATTTTTATTAGGATTTACAAGTTATGCTATTTTTGATTTAACAAATTATACTATATTTAAAAACTATGACATGAAAGTAGTAGTAATAGATTCGTTATGGGGAGGAACACTTTATGCTTTGACAACTTATATTGTTTCTAAATTATAAATAATAATTAATTAAATAGTTATTATTTACTTAGCGTCTGCGCTTGCGAGTGCGACGGGATTTACGGGATTTACGGCGGGACTTTCTGCGTTTCTTGTTGGTTTTTGATTTGCGGCGTTTGCCACCTCTGAGAGTTCTACGTGCTGTTCTACGAGCCATTATACAATATTGGGAGAAAAAAACTTACGCGCGATTTATTGCTAAATATTTTAATATAAATAAAAAATTTAGTTAGTATTTAAAAATTCATAAAGCTGTTGTATGGAGAAGTATTTACACCACTTTTTGGGTAAACACCGCTCGAGTTACTACAACAGTAAGATAATTGATTAAGAAATCCAATACTTACACCTACAGTTGGGTATAATCCACCTTTGTCATTTCCTCCCCAGTTAATAACAGAACCGTTTGTCATAGTAGTTTTTCTTCCATCTGCTGCGGTAATAGTAGTAATACCCAATGGAACTCCTGTTGCTCTACCATACATTGCGTTTCGTGCTCTTTTTGATGCTCTTGCTGACATACTCATATTATACAATACATTAAGAAAAAAAAACTAATTTCTGGGAACCTTTCCAAGCAACGCGTTCATTTTTTCTAACTTATTTATTGTTTTTTCTAAATTATTGTTAGTCATGCTGTTGTTAAATAGGTAATCTGTAGATGGTTTTATTTCATTTTTCTTGATTTGCTTATAAATTATATTTATTTTTGAAGTAATGTTTTTTACTATACTTTCATTTTTAATAATTGGTATTTTATTGTCTAAAGGTTCGGTCAATAAATTAATACCGAAATATATTAAATATTTTCTTCTTTTGCGAACTCCTGGTTTATACCGTAAACAAAACAAACTTAATAATGCCGACATTATCTTATGCATACCTTTACTTCTATTATTAGCTTCAAATAACAAACACTCCCATATCATCCAAATAATATCTTTTTGGAAGGCGCCTTCTACAGGCATATTTGCTCTTCTAGCACCAGAATATTTTTTATTTTCCTTTTTACATATATCTTCAAATCCTAATATCCACTCTAACCAATAACACGCAAGAGAACCGTTACTTTGCGATTTTAATATATTCCAATAAAATTCATTAATGCCTATAAATAATTCATTCGGGTCTTCTTTCTTAAATATTCTAGTAGCATATGATGTAGTATCTGCTTTCATCTTGTATGTTATTTTTGTAATGTTAAAATCATCTTTCGCTACCTTTATATTATCAAATGTGTGTTTTTTTTTAGATAAACATAAAACAGAAATTATCTCTCCAAATAATTTACGAATCTTCTCATTATTTCTCATTTTTAAAATATTATCCTGATATCCTCCATTTAATATACTTTTAAAATGTGTAAGTCGCAAATCTAAATATATTGGTAACTTAGGATTTCCTAAATGTATATGTTTACTACAAAATAAAAATATTATTTCCCAAAGGTCTGCATAATGTGCCGCACATATATATTCTCCCGCCCAATAACAAGCAGGTTCTATTTTTCCAGTATTTAAATTATTTAGTAATTCTTTTTTAGCATCCGATTTTTTATATTTTGAAAAAGTTATACCTTTGAATTCTTTGATATCTCTTTTATCTGCTATATCATTTTCATTCATTTATATAACATTTTTACATAAAAAAAATAACTATAATACATATAAGGAATGAAAAGTGTAATAAAATTTTTCAAGCAAATAAATAGAATATTTATGAAACAAAATATATGGACTAAAACTGCGATATCAATGGGGATAATCTTAATAATATTAATTATTGTAAATAGAAGTGCACCTTGTAATAAAGAAGGATTTACTCAAAGAGAAAAATTTGTATTAAAAGAAGGGAATGCTATTTATGATGATTTTTATTGTTCTATTTATGATGAATTAGTTTATGATAAAGTAAAAAATGATTTTGAAGTTGGCGAATTAAAAAGATTGATTAAACCTTCATCTAAAAGCAGAGTATTAGATATTGGTTCCGGGAATGGGCATCATGTTAAATTATTAAATGATGCTGGATATAAAGCAGAAGGTCTAGATAAGTCTAGTGCTATGGTAAAAGAATCTAAAAAGAAAAACCCAGGATATACTTTCAAACAGGGAAATGCTCTTGAATCTATGTTATATCCTTCAAATAGTTTTTCAACTATCACTTGTTTATATTTTACAATTTATTATATTAAAGATAAAACATTGTTTTTACAAAATTGTTATAATTGGTTAATGCCTGGTGGTTATATAGTATTACATCTTGTCAATAGAGATAAATTTGACCCTATATTAAATGCTGCCGACCCTCTTGTTTTAGTTAGTGCTCAAAAACACGCAATGAAAAAAATAGGAAAACGTATTACTAATTCTGTTGTTAAATTTAAAGATTTTCAATATAAGGCTAATTTTGATTTGGACAAAGGTAATAATTTAGCAACATTTGAAGAAACTTTCAAAGATGATGCCACTAATCATGTTCGTCAAAATAAACACAAATTATATATGGAAACACAAAAACATATACTTGGTATAGCCAAAAATATTGGATTTATTTTACAGGGTAAAATAGATATGGTTACAGCACAATATCAATACCAATATATGTATTTATTATACAAACCTGAATAATTTTATATATTATAAACTTAATATATAAATGAGCAACAAGTTGGTAAATGATACTAATATAAATAACAAAGTAGATAAAATCGCAGAAGAACAAAATGTAAGCAATGTTAATTTAACTATGTTAGGGTTAGATGCTAGTAAAAAATTAATATCAGTTATTTCAGCGAAGGGTAAATTTATTTTAGCAGTTATTCAGATTGGTAAATATATTCTAACAAATTTACAAGGAAAATTTGGACCTTGTATAAACAAACAAAAAAATAAATGGGTTGAAATTACACAAGATAGCTTACTTCTTGTTGAAAAAATAGGTGATACTCTTGATATTGAATGTATACCTGCTAGCGTTTTAGGAATATTAACTACTATATCCATTTTACCAGAAATACAAAAATATATTCCAGGTATAAATATTCCATTTTTAGATATGAATATACCTGCTATTCAACCTATTATATCTAATTTAAAACAGATTTATGAATCAATTAATTTTTCAGGTATATTTAATATAAATATACAAGAGTTACTTACTCCGACATTATTATTATGTTTGATGAATTTGAGGGAACAAGATTACTGTTATAATCTTGTTACTAAAAACATTCCATAAATGCGGATTTATTTTATTTTTTTCTTATGACAATAAATAAAATATGGCAGATTTTCAACGACCTTTACTAAGTAGTACTGATGAAGGACAAACACAATATGGTAAAAAAGAAATTCCTAGTTTTGGCGATTTAAAAGATATATATAATCAAAAATGGGCAAAAGAAAAAAAAGAATTTCAAACTCAATTAAAAGCTAATTTTTTTAATTTAATTGAAAGGCATGCAGAAGGCAAACAAGAAATATTTATGTTATGTGTTCCTGAAAGAAAGGAAAAATTATATACTGATGCATTTTTAGATATATTCCCATCTCAGTATACTCCTCATATCGGAGAAGTAGAAAGATTAGCCAATAAAAGAACACGCAAACTTCATGTAACTCTTCCTCAAAGTTATCATTGACTATCTCATTGTGGAATGAAATCACATACTTTACACTTTTTTGAAAATGAAAATGGAGAGATTTTTCAAATTGAAAAAGAATCTTGGAATTGTTTTTGTTAAAAATAAGTTAATATATTAACATTAATATATTAATTATTTAAAAGATGTATTTATTATTAGCAAGTATAATAATAATTATATTAGCTGTTGCTTATTATAAATTAAAATATCCTTTTTGGTCCCGACAACCTGTATTTCATTTTCATAATTTAAGATATTGGTTGTTTCCACCAGGAATTATACAACATGGTAAACCCGAAAAAGATAAATTTTATGACCCCAAAATATATTTTAATACCCTTTTTCAAACTCCTACTGAAAAAAAAGCACTATTCGCCCATTTCATAAAAGCCAATTATTCTCCACATAAATCTGAAAAATATATGCCATCTCAAGATGGTGTATTGAATTATTTTAAAGCTCATAATAATAAAAGTTATTTGTCTCTGATGTATAATAATAATAAGTTAATTGCGTCAATGACTACAAGACCATTAGATTGTTATATTGATGATAAAAAATTACCACTTTATTATGTAGATTTCTTATGTGTTCATCAAAAATATAGGAAAAAGGGTAATGCGCCCAAGATAATATACAGTCATTATGTCAATAGTCGTTATAAACATGATAACACTGTTTTCTTATTCAAACGAGAAGGAGAAAATACAGCTATTGTACCATTGACCGCTTATAATAATTATTATTTTGATACATTTTATTGGGATAAAGTAGTGAAATTTGACCAACCTAATATAAAAACCATTTTGATAACAAAACAAAGTTTTCATTATTTTGTATATGTTTATGAACGATTAATGAAATGTTCTACCAAAAAATTTGAATGTGTTATAGTCCCTAATCTTGCTCATATTGAATTGTTAGTTAAAAATCAACAAATGTTTATAACTGTCACATTAATAGATGGAGAACCGTTTGATTGCTTTATTTTTCATAATACATATACAACGTATGATGGAAAGAATAGTATAGAATGTATAACAAGTTTTAAAGAAACCGATGAAAGTGTTTTTGTCTTGGGATTTATGTGTTCTCTTAGTTTAATCTATCAACAAATGAAATTTACACGATTATTTATAGAGAATATTGCAAATAATAATGTTATTATAAAAAAAATTTTGGAGAGATATTCCCCAATAGCAACCCTGAAAGCATCTTATTATTTTTATAATTTTGGGTATAGACCATTTTTAGCGGAGAAAGTTTTTATATTGAATTAATATTATTCAGAATATCCTAAATAATATTAACGCGTATATTTTCCAGCTCTGGCGAAAGAATCTACCACAAAAATGGTAAAAACGCCTAAAAACATATATAATACAAGTTCTTCTGTAACATTTTGTGTTTTTTCATCCTTATTTTCTTCTAAAAGATGTATCATATAGTTTAATTTTTTCATTAGTTCATCTCGTGAACCATGAAGATTTGCTTGATTTGATGGATTAGAATAATAAGGAACATATGTATTGTAATAATTTTGATAGTTTAAGTTTGATGCTTCATTTGTGTCTAATTTAGAAAAGCCTTCTGGACCAACAGCAACATCACTATCGGGCGTAGTTTCTGTAATAGGGTCGGGTTGTCTTGTTAATTCTGGTTGAGGGAGTCCATCTCCAGGTACAGGGGCAGGATTGAAATTAGCTAAAGTATCTTCATCCTCGTCCATACCTTTTAGGAATTCTGCAACCTTGTTTGTTTTTTGTGTTTTTTTTATTGTTCTATTTTTTCTTCTTCTTGTTGAAAATGATTCAGTCACTTTATTTAATTCAGTAAATCCAAGAGTTGTTGACATACTTATAAAAAAATGATATTTTAATTTTATATTAATAAACTGAATAAAATATATTGCAATTTTATATATGGAAGATTATGTTGCATTAATTTTACTAGCATTATTACTTGTATTACTATATAAAAAACCAGTATTTTTACAAAACATACATTCAAACAAAATGTATATTGCCTTGTTTATTTTGCTAAATGCTTATGTCTTAAAAACATATGGAACAACAGAGGGTATTATCATGGCTTTAATATTGATTGTTTTAATAGATTCAAAAGAAAATTTCTGCGATTCTAAAGAAACATTTGTTTCTAAAATAAAAATATGGAGACCTGCCGAATTTAGACCTCCATGTCAGGTAGATTTAGATAGAAATATGAAAATACTAGCTGAAAAAAATACAATCTCAAGCACACAATAATATATTGGAATTATATATATGATAAAATTTTGGCGTTGGCCACCTAAATCTACAGCGGATAAAGTTTATTTTGGATTTGTTTTTTTTGTTATTATAGCATCAGTATATCATTTTTCCTCAAATAAAGAAGGGTTTTTGAATATGGAAAAGAAATATCATAAATTAAAAAAAAGTGTAAGTAGAAATTTAGAAGGTATGATAAATGTATTACCGGGTAATATTAATTTAAGACACAAAGTAAAAAAAATTAAGCGTAAATTTATTTCTTAATTAATATTAAATGATAAGCTACGTAATGAATTCTTTAAAAACATTAAATAATAGTAAATTTTTTGCTGGATTAATAATGATAATGTTAAATATTGGCTCTAAATATGTTACCATAGAATTGAGTAAAAATCAAGAACAATATTTGAAAAATAATATAGGGAGACAAATATTAATTTTCGCTATATCTTGGATGGGTAGCAGGGATATATTAATTGCTTTAGCTTTAACAGCAATTTTTACAGTTTTAACAGACCATTTATTTAATGAGGAAAGTTCATTCTGTATCATTCCAAAAAGATATAGAAGATATGAACATTTATTAGATTTAGATAAAGATAATCAAGTAACAGAAGAAGAAATAAGAAAAGCAACAGAAATTTTGGAAAAGGCAAAAAGAAGAGGTCAAAAACAAGAACAGTTGCGTAATTTAAATAATTTTATATCGCTAGTATAATTTCTCTCCAATCTATAATAATATGTCAATCAATATTAGTATAAATAATCAAAATACAATACAAACAAAAGATTTTCCAAAAATGAAACAATGTGATGCCAATAAGGTCTTGTATAGGGTAACATATGGATATAAATCGAAATTATCAGGAGAACCGGTATTTCCGGTAACCTATGAAAATTTTAATGAAACTGTTCGTAAAACAATTCCAGTTATATTTCCAGGTAATATTGTAATATATACTCCACAATTTAAAGAAGATGTAAATTATAATAGACCGGCTATTGTGAAAAAAATAACAAGTCAATATGCGGGTAGAGAAGCCCAACAAAGAGGCATGGACGTTTCTCCAGATAAAGATAAAACTACAATTTATGATTTAGAATTTATCAATCCAATTGTTGGAAGAAACGGAGAAATTGTAAAAACCAAAAATAATGTAAAACGTTTGAATAAAAATGGAAGTGTTCAATTAACAAAAACACAAGATGAGGTTATGTCATATTTTTGTGAAAATTCTCCTGTTCCTTATAGGTTACTTCGTAATTATAATAATGCTAGAACAGCAAATCCTATTGTCCAAACAACTCTTCGCGCTTCAGAAGATGCTTTATGGAATACTAATTTTGAATTAAATGATAACTTACAACCATTATATCCAAAAATGAGTGTTATTCCATATATTGTAAAAACCAATTTAAACAAAGAAGTAGAAAGAATGGTAAAAGTAGGATTTCTTTTAGGGAAAAAGAAACAACAACCTCAAATTAAAAAGAAAAAAGGACAATGGGTAATATCATTTATGATGCCGGGTAAATCAAAACCCGGAGATACTATTACACTTCCTATAGTAGGTAAAAAATATACAATTAATGTTGTAGTTCAAATACCTATTGTGGTAGGAAATGATAGACATACTCCTAAGGTGAATGAATATTTAAAAGATATACCAATTGATAAACAAGCAAATACAGAAAATTTTGATAAATTAGAAAAACTTAATGCAAAAAGTGTAGATACAGAATTTAATCCTACTTTTATTAAAGCAAGTGAATATGTTGGGGATAAATCTCAAAAAGATACTAACATGTTAGTTAAACCTGGAGAAGGACAGAAATATTTTATTAATAATGCAAGTATTATTAAACAAGGGAATGATAATTTTTCATTTAAAAAGTTAGGGTTATTCGACAAAGAAGCAAGAACACTTGTATTTGATTTATATGTTATTGTTGATTTGAATTTGGAATTAAAATTGTCACCACCAGAAGATGCGTCAAAAGATACTACAGCTGGAAAAATTAAAAGGAGAGCCTTTGAATTGTTATTAAATAGTGGAAATGATTGTCCATCATATATGACAAAAATAAAACAAGGAGCAGCTAGATTATTATCATCTATATCACCAGAAAATACGATTGGTGCTCGGACGAAATACTTAAAAGAATTGAAAACGAAATTTCTAGAAAGAAAAAAAATCGAAAAAGAAAGAGCATCTGGAAGAAGTGGAGTAAGAATGGGTGGTGGAAGGAAAAGGACTCGTAAAAGATGTCATAAAAAGGCGTCCAGAATTGTAATGAAATGTTGGAATAGAAAAACAAAGAAGGGATTTAAGAGATGTTGGAAGAAAGGACGTAAAACATATAAAAGATGTAAAGATTGGAAAAAGGGAGAAAAAAAACTAAAATCTTGTAGGAGAAAAAAACGAACCAGAAGAAAGCAAAAAGGTGGTTATGGATTACCTTATGAACACTGGTATATGGAAGAAATAGATAATTAATACTATTACACAATAAATAGTATTAATCGGTTTTATTTGCATCTTCTTTTTTTTCAACTAAAGCATCTTCTAATTCTTTGACACGATTATTTAGTTTTTTCAGTTCATCTATGAGTTCTTTAGCTTCTCTATGTTGTTCTTCTTTTTCGTGTTCTTCTATTTGATACCACCAATTATATATACCTGTAGTTCCATTATAAGTTAATCTTACAACATTGTAGGCTAAATCAACGCCTTCATACAAAATCATTCCAAGAACCATATAATAAAATTGAATAAAAAAATTTGAGGATAAATTAAAATCACGATAATACAATAATGGGGTTTAAGATGGCTATTTTGATACGCACAGACATTAAAATGAGTAAAGGGAAGGTTCTTGCTCAAGTAGGACATGCTATAGTAGAAGCTACTATAAAAGCTTATACAAAAACAACTTTATTTTATAAATGGCAAGCAGATGGAGAAAAAATAGTAATATTAAAAGTACCTAATGAAAAAACATTAGATACTATTATGACTATAGCGAATAGAAAAGATGTTCATAATGGTAAAGTGATAGATGCTGGGTTAACAGAAGTTAGTCCAGGAACAACAACAGTTGGTTATGTTGGACCAGATTATAATGATAAAATAGATAAATTAACAGGTCAATTGAAATTATATTAACTGAAATTCAAACTAATTGTATTTCTTTCCGATTTTGGTTTTCTTCTAGATTTTTTAGGTCTTTCTAAACCTGATTTCATTTCATCTAATTCACTAACACTAACTACACTATTAGTATCTCTTTGGGCAATATTAATTTTTTTTGTTTTAAGACCAGAGAGTATATCACTTAAGTCACTAGGACCTTTCATTTCCGGTCTTGATGTTTTTCCAAAATTATCTTTTATATTAATAGCATCGTTCATATTGTTACCTCTTCCTACAGCTACATCTGGTCTGTTACCTCCTCTTGGCATTCGTGGAGGGTTTTGTCTCATTTCTCTTGGTGGAACTGGTGGGGCACCCATGGGAGGCATTTGATTCATTTGTGGTGGCCCCCCCATTACTCCTCCCATAAATTGACCAAACCCAGGGTTTTGTTGTCCCATTGAATTCATTGCGGCTGATTGGAATTGTTGCATTAATTCTGGGTTTTGTCTCATAATATCATCCATTCCTGGCATAGCCGATTTAAACATAGTATTAGTCATATGTAACATAGCAGCACTACCGCCAAGCATAAATAGTAATTTAAGTTCTGGTGCCATTTTAGCCTTGCCGCCATATTTTTCATGTAATTCACCAAATACATCATCATATTCTTCTATATTTTCATTTACAGCTTCTGACCATCCGTCAAGTTTTAAATCAAATGGGTCAAATCGACCATTAAGAAATTCTAAACCACTTACAAAAGCCAATAACATTTTTGCTTGAAATTTGACACTGTTTTTCTTTTCCTTTTCTGATTTAATCATTTCATATTCCCCTTTCATTTCAGCTAAAGGAGAGTCCATTGTATATTTTTTAGTTAGTTGGACTCCTCTTTTTTCTAATTCTTCAAGTTGTCTAAGAAGTTTTAATTTTTCTCTTAAAGTTTCTTCAGCAGACATTCTTTTTTCAGGAGGCGGGGATGATGGTGCGACAGGAATTTCATTAAATGTTTTAAAGCCATCATCTGTTTCAACTTTTGGAAGAGTTGTTGCTTGCTTTAAAGGTTCGGGTTTCATTTCATCTATTTTTAAAGAAATACCACTCATTGGTGTAGTAGTACTGGGACTATCAAATATATTACTTGTTACATCTGTAAAACTGGGTCTTTTCTTTTTTGGTTCTTCATTCAAACTGATGTTATCTAATTCATTTAAATCACTTAGATTAATATCTGCTCTAGGCGAAGAGACTTTATTTTTACTTTGATTCATAAGCATTTCTGCCCCTGGTCCAAAATTAACACTTTTTTTAGGTGTATCATCAATATTAATTTTAATAGTGCTACCTGATTCAACTTTTTGGGTAGGACTTCCTAAATTTAAATTAATTTCTTCCATCTTATGTTTTAACTAGAACTTTTAATTTTAAGTAATCCGCATAATAAATATTTTATTCTTCATTTTCTTTTAAAATCGTATTTTTTAAATACCAACGACCTTGTAAAAAACTATCAGCTAAATCGTCTTTCTTCTTATGTTTATTAAATATTTCAACCCAGTTTAATAACAAGTTATCCTTTGATATTATTTCTAGTGTATGTTTAATCCCAGCTTTTTTTCTTTCAGCATATGTAGTTTTTTTATTACCTAAAAATTCTTTTAATTTGTTAGAAGCACTTACTTCCTCTACTAGTGGTACTCCTTTTTCAATAAAATGTTGCATTATCATGCCTTGTAAGGTTTTCATTCTCATAGCAAGTGGTCCAATTTGATTTTCAACAATCACACCATCTAATTGTGTATTTTCAAAAAGTTCCTCAAATTTCTTTTTTAAATTTCTTCCATATTGAACAAGATTAAAATCTTTTGCTTTGATTGTAGAAATATTATCAAAGTATTCTGCTTCTAATTTGTCCTGAATTATTTTTATTAAATCATCTTTTTTACATTTTTTTTTTGGGAAATCAATACCGTATCTTGTAGCCAATTCCTTTAGTTTGATATGTTTATGTTTTTTAATTTTTTTAGGATTAAATTCTGGTGGTGGTATCTTGTATTCT